>VOFC01001684.1_pt1 | contig 36001 bp, 43 predicted proteins | sample 5384161 | NCBI WGS metagenome assembly VOFC01 (sample SAMN12384722, study PRJNA508395) | human gut metagenome | isolation source: healthy gut B | host: Homo sapiens | reverse complement strand
TTCTGATCAGGAAAAAGCCGGTTTTCTGGCCGTTTTCTACGTCTACCAGATATTTGACCCCATTTTCCACGATCTCCACCACCGACTGTCCGGGGTGTTTCGCCGGGGACGGGGCGTACCAGCCTCTTGCCCTGCGGAAGACCTTCCTTTGCCCGAGCCACGTCGTTCCGTAGGAATACGCCCCGGATGGGCTGGCCGTCCGCGGAGGAGAATGTCCCCAGGAGCGAGCGGAAGGTCACTGTAAATTCTCCATGCCAACGGACAGCACCTGTACACTGAGCAGATCATGGAACTTATCCACCGTCAGGCCGGGGAAGGCGTCCGCCTCGCCAAAGGTCACCCGGCAGGCGTCCAGATCCGCCGGGTCCATGACGGACTTCCGGTAGTCCCCACGCCCATTGCAGTTTCCGCCGCCAAAAGGCTTCAACCGCTTCAACTGATTAAACTATATAAGGATCATTATAGGCGGAAAGGGGTTCGCCTGTTTGTGTTCTGAACCGTGCCGGTCAGCCCTGCGGCAGATCGGACGGTGAATTTTATGGCGTTTTTTACGCTGAAATCAGAAGGAAGGAATCACATCTATGACCATCATTGTAGGCATTGCTTGCTTGGCGATCGGTGGGTGATTGGCTTCCTCTATCGTAAGAGTGTGTCTGAAAAAAAGATCTCCAGCGCTGAAGAAGAAAGTCTGCGCATTGTAAACGAAGCAATCCGCACCGCCGAGAGCAAGAAGAAGGAAGCGCTGCTGGAAGCCAAGGAAGAGATCCTGAAAAGCCGTACTGATTACGAGAAGGAAGAAAAATCCCGCAGAGCCGATCTGCAACGGCAGGAAAACCGTTTGCAGCAGAAGGAAGAAAACCTGACCGCAAGCTGGAGACCATTGAGAAGAAGGAAGAATCTCTGGCTCAGAAGCACGCGGCCATGGAGAAGGAACAGGAGGAGATCCACACCATCAAGCAGAGCCAGACGGCTATGCTGGAAAAGATCTCCGGCTTCACCGCTGACGAGGCAAAGAATTACCTCATCCAGCAGGTGGAGAGTGAAGTGACCCATGAGACTGCCCTCAAGATCAAAGAGGTGGAGTCCCGGATGAAAGAGGAGTGCGAGACCCGCGCCCGCGAGGTGGTGGCCCAGGCCATCCAGCGCTGCGCCGCCGACTCCGTGGCCGAACTGACCGTCAGTGTGGTTCCCCTGCCCAATGACGAGATGAAGGGCCGCATCATCGGCCGCGAGGGCCGCAATATCCGTACCATTGAGACCCTGACCGGCGTGGATCTCATTATCGACGATACGCCGGAGGCCATTACCGTCTCCTGCTTCGAGCCGGTCCGCCGGGAGATCGCCCGGCTGGCGCTGGAAAAACTGATCGCTGACGGCCGCATCCATCCCACTCACATTGAGGAGATGGTGGAGAAGGCCCGCCGGGAGGTGGAAGCCACCATCAAGGCGGAGGGCGAACGCGCCATGTTTGAGTGCGGCATCCGCAACCTGCACCCGGAGCTGGTGAAGATGCTGGGCCGTCTCCATTACCGCACCAGCTACGGCCAGAACGTTTTGCAGCACTCCATCGAGGTCTCCCATATCGCCGGCATGATGGCAATGGAGCTGGGGGCAGATGTCCAGACCGCCAAGCGTGCCGGTCTGCTCCATGATCTGGGTAAGTCCGTGGATCACGAGATGGAAGGCACCCATGTGCAGCTGGGCGTAGAATTCGCCCGGAAGTACAAGGAGAAGGAAGAGATCATCCACGCCATCGAAGCCCACCACAACGATGTGGAGCCTCGCACCATCGTGGCCTGCCTGGTGCAGGCGGCAGACGCTATTTCCGCAGCCCGTCCCGGCGCACGGCGGGAGAATCTGGAGAACTACATCAAGCGGCTGGAACAGCTTGAGAGTATCGCCACTTCCTTCCAGGGCGTGGAAAAGGCATACGCCATTCAGGCCGGCCGCGAGGTGCGCGTCATGGTGAAGCCGGAACAGGTCAACGAGGATCAGATGGTGATTCTGGCCCGCGATCTGGCGAAAAAGATCGAGGAAGAGATGGAATACCCCGGCCAGATCAAGGTCAATCTCATCCGCGAGACGAAATGCGTCGAATACGCAAAGTAATAAAACGTCGAAAAACTCCCCCAAGGAATCGTTCCTTGGGGGAGTTTATTGTAAAAAAGTGTTTTTACGAGAATGGTATCGCAGCCCGAATGGCGTCAGTCGTCGAAGAGGGGATTGGTGATCCGCAGCTGAAGACGGAAATAGGGGCCGTTGTCGGCAACGCCGGTGCCGCCGGTGCCGGCGGTGAACTGGAAGTACCCATCGCCGTTCCCCAGCGGGTCCTCCGACAGCCGGTCGGTGTCCAGTGTCAGAGTCAGCACCACGTTGTTTCCCTCCTGGGTGATCTCCGCTTTCTTTATCAGCACACAGCTGCCGGCCAGCTCCCCGGCGGGGAAGTCCTCCGGGTACAGGGAGCCGTAACTGTGCAGAGATTCGACGGTTACGCCGTCCGCCAGTTCGCCGCTGTCCAGAAAAGTGTCGTGGAAGGTCACGAAGAGTACATTCCCGTTTTCCGGGAGGGACACCTCCGTATAGGGAATTTCGCAGTAGGCGGCGGTAAAATCACTGCCGTCCGCCAGCGGGGCGAAGGCCACGGTGACGCCGCCGGCGTCAATCTGGGCGGAGCGGACGGCCTCCCGGCGGCCCTGCATCCCCATGTAGTAGCTTTCTCCAGCGCCTGCCCAATAGGTGTCGGAACTGCTGGTAGCAGCGCCGCTGCCGTAAGCGTCATAATCCAGGGGCATCCCCTGCTCATCGTAGACCAGGTTCAGCGAAACGTTTTCCACATGGGGGAAGCCCGGCACACCGTTAAAAGCGTTGGGGCCGCCGGTGACCACCTCAACGCTGGCCTGCCCTTGAATCTCGCAGTTCAGCAGCGGTTCATACAGAAACAGCAGCCGGCGGCGGATACCGCTTTGGCCATAGACCCAGTCCAGATACTGCATACCATCGTTGCCGTCACCGCCCAGCTGCACCAGAAAAAATCCCCTCATAGGGGGTGACGGCGCGGACAGGCAGGCTGTCGGACGCCGTCTCGCCGTCTGCGGCATAGAGGGCGCGGACTTCCTCCTCCGTGGTGACAGGCGTCGGGGTGTCATCAGGCGCACTGGCAGGGGAAGAATTGCCGCTGTCTGTTTTCTCCTCCTTCTGCGCCGGAGCGGCGCCGCAGGAAGCCAGAGAAATCAGCAGAAGAAGGGCAGACAGAAAAGCAAACGTTTTTTTCATGGTGTCACACATCCTTTCTCTAAGGGCATGATAACAGGCACAAAACGGAAAAATCGTTACAAATTGATAACAATCTGCGGCAATCTGCTTACAGGCAGCTTATGCCCCGCAGCGACGGAGAATCGCCTCCATATCCGCCGGGTAAATCTTCACGAAGCCGCCGAAGGGGAAGCCGTTGGGCTTTTCGGCCCGATGCGCCACCATGGCAGGGATATCCTCCGCCTTGCCGCCCAGTTCCTCCAGCGCGGCGGGCATATGCAGGGCGCGGAAGAACTCCCGCAGCCGCCGGATCCCGGCCTGCGCCGTGCGCTCCGGGTGGGCATAGTCCATCTCACAGCCGAATACATTGATGGCGAACCGGGCGAAGCGCATGGGATCATGGCCGCAGACGTACTCCATCCATGCGGGCATGACCACGGCAAGGCCCGCACCGTGGGCGCAGTCATAGAAGGCGGAAAGCTCATGCTCGATCTGGTGGCTGGCCCAGTCCTGGCGGCGGCCCACGCCGCAGGAGTTGTTGTGGGCCAGCATTCCCGCCCACATAAGATCGGCGTGGGCGGCATAGTCATCGTGGTCGGCCAGCGCTCTGGGGGCGGCGTCCACCACGGTTTTCATCACGGCTTCGCACAGCCGGTCAGTCAGGGCTACATCCGGAGTATTGGTGAAATAGCGTTCGCACAGATGGGCCAGCATATCCACTGCGCCGCAGGCCAGCTGATAGTCCGGCAGAGAACAGGTGTAACTGGGATCCAGCACGGAAAACTTGGGTCGGATGACGTCCGTCTTGGGGCAGCCCCATTTCAGGTTGCCGTTTTCCTGCGTAATCACGCAGCTGTCGGAGCCTTCGCTGCCAGCGGCGGAAATGGTCAGCACCGTGCCGACCGGCAGCGTGCGCTCAATTTTGGCCTTGCCGGTGAAGAAGTCCCAGAAATCGCCGTCGTAGGGGACGCCCATGCCGATGGCTTTGGCGGTGTCGATGACGCTGCCGCCGCCAATGGCCAGCAGGAAGTCCACACCCTCTTTCCTGGCAAGTGAAATCCCTTCATACACCTTGCCGCTGCGGGGATTGGCCTGCACGCCCCACAGCTCGCACCAGGGAATCCCCGCTTCTTTCAGGGACGCGGCGGCAGCATTGTAAGCACCGTTTTTTAGCACGGAGCCGCCGCCTGCCACCAGCAGCACTTTACTGCCACCGAACTGCCGCACCAGTGCGCCTACGCGGCTGGCCTCGCCCTGCCCAAAGGCAAAGAGGGTGGGGAATAAAACGTAAAGTTGTTCATAATTGACCTCCTGATTCCATATGAATAGGGAAATGGCTTTACAGCTGTTTACAGACCTCTTCCGCGCAGCGCATCCCGTCCGCCGCGGCGGAGAGGATGCCGCCTGCCCAGCCGCCGCCCTCGCCGCAGGGATACAGGCCCCGAATGGGGGACTGGCGGTCTTCGTCCCGCAGCAGCCGCACCGGGGAGGAACTGCGGCTTTCCACGGCGGTGAGCACTGCGTCCGGCTGGTCGTAGCCCTTCAGCTTCCGTCCCAGAATGGGCAGGGCTTCCGCAAGGGACGCCGCCACAAAGTCCGGCAGGCAGTCCCAGAGGTTCGTCCATGTGACGCCGGGGCGGTAACTGGGGATCACCCGGCCCGGTCCGGTGGAGGGACGCTTCAGAAGAAAATCCTCCACCCGCTGGGCGGGAGCAAGGTAATTGCCCTGACCGGCCTGATAGGCGGCGGATTCCAGCCTGCGCTGGAACGCGATGCCCGCCAACGGGCCGTCGCCGCCGAAATCCTCCGGGGTCACGTTTACCAGCAAGGCCCCGTTGATGTTCTCCCTGTTCCGGGCAAATTCGCTCATGCCGTTGGTCACCACCCGGTGTTCCTCTGACGCGGCGGCAACCACTTCGCCGCCGGGACAGACGCAGAAGGAGAATACTCCTCGGCCATTGGGCAGATGACAACTTAATTTATAGGTAGACGCAGGCAGGCCGGGATGCCCCGCGTACTGCTTGTACTGGGCGGCGTCGCAGTCCGACTGCCGCTGCTCAATGCGGACGCCCACGGCGAAGGGCTTGGCCTCCATGGGAACGCCCCGGCGGTGCAGCATCTCAAAGGTGTCGCGGGCGGAGTGGCCGGGGCAGAGAATCAGATGGCGGCAGGGCAGAAAATCAGCGCCCTCCGGGCCGGTGACCGTGATGCCCTGCAAAGCGCCGTCCCGGATCTCAAGATCCGTCAGGCGATGCTCAAAGCGGATGTCCGCCCCCAGGGCCAGCAGCTCCTGCCGCAGAGCCTTCAGGGCGATGTGAAGATAGTCGGTGCCCACGTGGGGCTTGGCGTCATAGAGGATCTCCTCCGGCGCGCCGCATTTTACCAGTTCCTCTAAAATAAAGCGGTGGCGGATGTCCTTGGTGCCGGTGTTCAGCTTGCCGTCGGAAAAAGCGCCGGCGCCGCCCTCGCCGAACTGGACGTTGCTGGTGAGATCCAGTTCCCCGGTGGCCCAGAACCGCTCCACATCGGCGGAACGCTCCTCCACTTTTCGCCCCCGCTCCAGCAGAATGGGTCTGGCTCCGGCGCGGGCCAGCACCAGCGCGGCAAACAGACCCGCAGGGCCAGCGCCTACCACCACCGGCGGCAGCTCCGGAGGGGAAACGGCCTCCGGCGGCTGGTAGGCGGGACGGGGCGTCCCTCTGGAGATGTGCTTGTCCCGGCGGCGCAGCACGGCGGCTTCGTTGGCCACTTCGGCCTCCACGGTGTAGACCATGCGGACGCCTTCCCGCGCGTCAATGCTGCGGCGCAGAATATGCAGCGACAGCAGTGCGTTTTCCTGAATTCGCAGGATATGGAGCACCTCGGCGCGGAGCGCGGGAAGCCCGCCGCCGGGGGAGAGTTTCAGATTTTCAATACGCAGCATAGGAAACCTCGCTTTCATTCTTCCTCATTGTAACATAGGCTTGCCGGAAGCGGTATGTTTTCTTTGCGCTGTTCACATCATTTTTAAAAATTTTTCAGGCAGTTTTAAGATTCCGGCCTTACACTACAGTCAAAGTTAAGGAAGTCCCAGCGGAACCCATTCAGAGAGCCGCTTCCAAGGAGGTTTGACTTATGTATAACGACGAACAGAATTTGTATCATTACACCTATCGCAAGGACGGCACGGAGCCGGGGCAGCGCTATGACGCCAAGCAGCCCAGCGTGGACGACCAGATCAACAGCTACCGCCAGCAGCAGGAGCAGCAGGCGTCTCAGCAGCCGCTGGAAAATCAGCCGCAGTCTCAAGGCGGTCAGAAGCCCCACAAGAGCGGTAAGAACCGCGTGGGCCTGAAGATCGCGTCTCTGGCGCTGGTGTGCGCCCTGCTGGGCGGTCTGGTAGGCGGCGGTACCGCCTATCTGGTGGGGAATCACCCGGCAGCGACACTACAGAAGTGAACGTCTCCAACCGCAAGCCCACGGAGATCCAGGTCAAGACCGTGGACGGCAAGACCCCCATGACCGACGCGGAGATGTATGCCGCCAACATCAACAGCGTGGTGGCTATCAACATCACCGCCACTTCTGAACCCAACTTTTTCGGCCAGACCACAGAGACTGCCGGCGCCGGTTCCGGCTTTATCCTGACCCCGGATGGCTACATTGTCACCAACTACCATGTGGTGGGCGATGCGGACACCGTGAAGGTCACCCTTTACAACGGTGATACCTATGACGCGCAGTATATCGGCGGCGATGAGGATTACGATATCGCCGTCATCAAGATCGACGCGGCAAACCTGCCCAATTTGACGCTGGGCAACAGCGACAGTCTGAACGTGGGCGACCATGTGCTGGCCGTCGGCAACCCGTTGGGCGACTTGACATTCTCCATGAGCGAGGGCATTGCATCCTCTGTAAATCGTACGATTGATGTGGAGGGTACGCCTTTCAACATGATTCAGGTGACTGCCGCCATCAACCCCGGCAACTCCGGCGGCCCGCTGTTCAATGAGTACGGCGAGGTAGTGGGTATTGTGTCCGCCAAGTATTCCAGCTACGCCAGCCAGAGCGTGGAGGGTCTGGGCTTTGCCATCCCCATCAACGATGTAGCAGCCATGATTCAGGACATCATGACCAACGGCTATGTCAGCAATAAGGCATATCTGGGAATTACGCCAAATACCATGACCGAACAGATGGCTGCTCAGTATCGTTATGACGTGACCAAGGGCGTGTTCATCTGCTCCGTAGAAGAGGGAAGCGCCGCTGACAAGGCAGGCCTGAAGATGGGCGACGTCATCATGAAGGTGGACGGCACGGATGTGGATTCCTATCAGGATCTGGTGGCGCTGAAGAAGAAGTACTCCGCCGGAGATGAATCCACCTTCACCATCTACCGGGACGGCCAGCAGCAGGAGGTCTCTGTAACCTGGGGCGCTGTGCCGGCGGATCAGGCTGCCGAGAACAGCAGCAGCCAGTCCCAGCAGAACCAGAATGACAGCAGCAATTCCAATAACGGCAGCAACGGCTACTACACCAACCCGTGGGATATCTTCAACTACTACTTCGGCAATCAACGGTAATAGCCGCTCCATCCAGACGAAGCGCTGTGCAACGCACAGCGCTTCGCTTTTTGCGTCGGTCGGAAGTGCATGGGATTTTCCGGGGCTGGCGGAGGGAATGCAAAAAGCACACCGCATGGCGGTGTGCTTTTTGCTGGGAATGGGAATATGAAAGGGGGGGTATGAAAATCAGACGGGGAAAATATGCGCTCTGTCAAAAAGATGCAGCGCTGGGGACACTCTGAGAAATTCGCATACCCAAACGCACACTTAACGAGTTCTTTACAAACGTATCACAAAGTTATACGGAAATCAAGAGATACGGACGGTTTTATTTTACAAAATAAAAATTTCTAATAAAACGGGACATATTTTGGAATTTTCCATTTCCCTCGACAAATTCAGACAGAATAGCACCGCGGTCTTGTGTATGATACAAGTGCCCTTCGACCGGCAGAACGTGCAGACGCACAAGCGGCCATTCATGCGGAGAAAAATCTGCCGGCTGCGGGGGTTCCTTCCGCAGAGAGTGTTAAGAATTTGTTATGAATGCGGCCAACGCAAGAAAGGATTGTACTTATGGATGCACTGAGAAAAGAATATGTCCTCCTGTTCAATGCCCTGACGGACACGGAGGAGACCCTGCGGCAGCTGTGTGCCGACCTGATTTCCGTTCAGCAGCGAGCTGAGGAACTGTTTCTGGAAGAACCGCCGGATCTGCTGCCCCCAGCGAAAAACGCCTGAGTGACGGATGTGCAAAATAGCACATGACAGCGGGTGCGATGTGTGGTATCCTGAAGAAAATACATTCTTTGGAGGAAACTATGCTGCATATCGGCTGTCATCTGTCCTCGTCCAAAGGCTTTCTGGCCATGGGCCGGCAGGCATGGAAGCTGGGGGCGGATACTTTTCAGTTTTTTACCCGGAATCCGCGGGGAAGCAAAGCCAAAGAGCTGGACAGCGCCGATGCGGCGGCGCTGATGGCTCTGCTGGCGGAGCGGAACTTTGCGCCGGTCATTGCCCACGCGCCCTACACGCTGAACCTTTGCAGCGCTGAGGAGAAAAACCGCACCTTTGCACAGGAGATCATGGCGGATGATCTCCGGCGTATGGAATATCTGCCCGGCCAGCTGTATAATTTCCACCCCGGCAGCCATGTGGGACAGGGGATGGAAACCGGCATTTCCTATATTGCCGATGCCCTGAACGCCATCCTGACGCCGGAGCAGTCCACCACCGTCCTGCTGGAAACCATGTCCGGCAAAGGCAGCGAGGTGGGCGGCCGGTTTGAAGAGCTGCGGGAAATTCTGGATCGGGTGGAGCTGTCCGACCGCATGGGCGTGTGTCTGGATACCTGCCATGTTTCCGATGCCGGATACGCGCTTGCGGAGGATCTGGACGGCGTTCTGATGGAGTTTGACCGCGTGATCGGCCTGAACCGGCTGAAGGCCATCCATCTCAATGACAGCCTGAATCCCTGCGGCGCACATAAGGACCGCCACGCCCGGATCGGAGAGGGCTGCATCGGATTGGAGGCTCTGCGCCGGGTGGTGAACCATCCGGCACTGAAAGACCTCCCCTTCTGTTTGGAAACACCGAACGAACTGCCCGGTTATGCCGCAGAGATCGCGCTGATGCGGAGTCTGGCGGAATAAAGCGGCGAGAATGTCCCGGAGGAGAACCCATGGTTCCCTTCCGGGGCATTTTTTCCGTCTTGGCAGCATAGGTTGTCCCAAGAGGTGACGCGTATGAAACAAAGGAAGCCCTCCGCCCGGATCTCCCGGCGGCTGGGGGCGGCGCTGCTGGCGGCTGCCACACTGTGGGCCGTCAGCGTGACCGCTGGCAGTACGGATGCGGCAGGCGCGTGGCAGGCACTGAAACGGGAGATCCCCGTTGCCCTGCTGCGCTGGCAGCTGGGAGATCCCGGCCAATCGGACGGCCTGTCCGCGGCGGCGGTGTTGACGCTGAGCCAGTCGCCCCTGCTGTTTTCTGCCCGGCAGGAGATCGCCGGACTGCGGCAGCAGACGGAGGAAACGCCGGAAGAAACCGTGCCTGCGCCGGTGACGCAGCCGGTGCAGGAAGAGCCGCAGCCTGCGCCGGTTACCCCGCCGGTACGGACAACGGCGTGCCCGCCAAAACACTGGTGCCGACGGATCCCAGCGGCTATACCGTCTGCGGCCGGGTCTATATCAGCAATTCCACCAAGTACACCCTGACCGGCGAAGAACTTCTGAAGCCCTTTGCGGCGGAGCTGACCGGGGACGCGCCCCAGATCCTGATCCTGCACAGCCATGGCAGCGAGGGCTACACACCAGCGGAGGATGACGGCATCGTATGGTCCGGCAACTGCCGCACCACGGATTCCCGGTATAACGTGGTTCGCATGGGGGACGCTATGGCCGAGGTGTTCGGTGAGGCGGGGATCTCCGTGCTTCACGACCGGACGCTGTATGACTATCCCGAATACGCCGGGTCTTACGACCGGTCTCTGACCGCCATTGACAGCTATCTCAAGGAATATCCCTCCATTCGGTTTGTGCTGGATGTTCACCGGGACGCTATTGAAGCCGCTGACGGCAGTCAGGTAAAAAGTCGTTTCGGAGATCGAAGGACAGGGGACCGCCGCCCAGCTGTCGCTGGTGGTGGGCAGCGACGGCGGCGGACTCAGCCACCCCAACTGGATGGAAAATCTCCGGCTGGCGGTGGCCATTCAGGAGCAGGCCCTGACGGACTACCCCACGCTGATGCGGCCCCTGCTGCTGCGAAACTCCCGGTACAACCAGCACGCCACCACCGGCTCGCTGCTGGTGGAGGTGGGCACCGCCGGCAATGCCCCGGAGGAGGCGGAGCTGGCCGCCCGCCTGTTTGCCGCGGAAATGGTGACGGTATTGGAGGAGCGGAGCAAATAGAAAACCGTCCCGGCTGTGCCGGGACGGTTGAGACTACCGATAGAGGAAGAAAATCGGCGCGGCGGGAAGGAAGATAGTTACGAAAGAAACCCAGGAAGGGTGTCTTTCGTTTTTAATCATTAAGTTTTCTGCACTTAAAAAGCGCAGAAAACTTGGCGCGGCGTGTCGAAAAAATTTTTTCGACACGCTGCGCCGGGACGGTTTTTGCAGCCGTTACGGCCGCTTTTCCTGCTGTTCCTGTTCCGCGAGGTCATCCAGCGCTGCCCGGACTGCCGCCACCACAAAGGCGGAAAATGTGCAGTCGGTACCCCGGATGGCGGCTTCCACCTCCTCCAGCATATCGTTGGGGAAGCGGACGGATTTGTTGCTGGTGGGGGGAACCTTTGGAATCTTGAATGCCATGTCAAACACCTGCTTTACATTTCGTAAGACAAGTGTATTGCATTTTGAACGATAATTATGTAATATAGGCGTTGCACAAAAGTGCAACAAATGGGAAAGGGGTACTGAACTATGCCTGACTACAAAGAGATGTATCTCATCATGGCACGGGCTGCGGAAAAGGCCCAGCGGATCCTGATCGAAGCCCAGCGGCAGTGCGAGGAGCTGTATCTGTCCGCAGATGACGCCGAAAAGCCGGAGAACGGCAAGGGAGTAAGCAGAACATACAGCAGCGCCCCGCAGCATCAGGCTGCGGGGCGTTTTCCGTTGGAGCAGGCTTACAGGGCGGCGCGAATGGCGGCCAGCAGCTCGTCGTAGGTTTCATAGGCGGGAATCTGGGGATAATCCGCCTTGATCTGGTCGGTGCTGCGGAACAGGAAACCGGCCTTGCTGGCCTGAATCATGCCCAGATCATTGTAGCTGTCGCCGCTGGCAATGGTGTCGTATCCAATGGACTGGAGCGCCTTCACCGTGGTGAGCTTGGACTGCTGGCAGCGCATTTTGAAGCCGGTGATCTCCCCGTCCGGGGCGACCTCCAGCGAATTGCAGAGAATCGTGGGCCAGCCCAACTTCTTCATCAAAGGCATGGCGAACTCCTCGAAGGTGTCGCTGAGGATCACCGTCTGAGTCTCTGCCCGCAATGCGTCCAGAAACGCTTTGGCGCCGGGCATGGGGTCGATCTTTGCAATCACATCCTGAATTTCCTTCAGCCCCAGCCCATGCTCCTTCAGAACGCTCAGCCGCCAGCGCATCAGCTTGTCGTAATCCGGCTCGTCCCGCGTGGTTCTCCGGAGCTCGGGGATGCCGCTCTCCTGGGCAAAAGCGATCCAGATCTCGGGAACCAGCACACCCTCCATATCCAGACAAACGATATTCATAAGGATCCCTCCTGAGTTCATTTTGGAGTATTATAACATGAAGCAGCCTTTGCGGCAAGAGGGGAGCGCTTCCCGGAAATGCCGGGATGCATATTTGATGCTTTTCCGAGGAACTTGGCAGAGGAGACGAAATCCACCGCGCAAATTTTACATTTTTGCGTCTTTCCCTGCGAAGCGCACTGTGATAAAATCAACAGAGTAAACGATTATTTCATAATGGGAGGGAATCGGCCTGTTTTCGGAGAAAGCGGGCGATCAAAGGAGAGGTTAAAGATGCGGAAAACAAAAATCGTATGCACCTTGGGGCCGTCTACGGACAAGGAAGGCGTCCTGCGGGAGATGATGCTGGCGGGGATGAACGTGGCCCGGTTCAACTTTTCCCACGGTACCCATGCGGAACATAAAGCGCGGTTGGACACCCTGAAAGCTCTGCGGGAAGAGCTGGACGCCCCGGTTGCCGCCATGCTGGATACCAAAGGGCCGGAGATCCGGCTGAAGGACTTTGCGAACGGTTCCGTCCGCCTGACCGCCGGGCAGGAATTTACCCTGACCACAGCGGAGGCGGAGGGAGACGTTCACCGCTGCTCCATCACCTATGCCGACCTGCCCAATGACGTGAAGGCGGGGGACACCATCCTGCTGGATGACGGTCTGGTGCGGCTGACGGTGCTGGAAACTTCCGGGACGGAAATCCGCTGCCGGGTGGAGAACGACGGCGTGATGAAGAATCACAAGGGGGTCAACGTCCCCGGCGTGCGGCTGAGTATGCCCTATATGAGCCAGCGGGATCGGGAGGATCTCCTCTTCGGCGTGGAGCAGGGCTTTGACTATGTGGCTGCCAGCTTTGTCCGTTCCGCCGCAGACATCCGGGAGCTGCGGAGCCTGCTGGATAAGGCCGGCGCGCGCATCCGCATCATTGCGAAGATCGAAAATCAGGAGGGCGTCAGCAATCTGCCGGAGATTCTGGACGCGGCGGACGGCATCATGGTGGCCCGCGGCGATCTGGGTGTGGAAATTGACTTCACCGAGATCCCCATTCTCCAGAAGGACATGATCGCCCAGTGCGTGGCCTGCGGCAAGCCGGTCATCACGGCGACCCAGATGCTGGATTCCATGATGGAAAATCCCCGCCCCACCCGCGCGGAGATCACCGATGTGGCCAACGCCATTTACGATGGCACCTCCGCCATTATGCTCTCCGGCGAGACGGCGGCGGGCAAGTATCCGGTGGAGGCGGTGAAAACCATGGACGCCATTGCCCGGAAGACAGAGAGCGATATCAACCATGTTAAACGCATGGCCCAGATGGCCGGCGGGCGGACGCGGCTTTCTGTAGCGGCCGCCACAGCCCACGCGGCCTGCACTACGGCGCAGGAGATCGGCGCAGACGCCATCCTCACCGTCAGCCAGAGCGGAACCACCGCCCGGCTGGTGAGCCGCTTCCATCCCGGCACACCCATTGTGGCCTGCCTGCTGGATCAGCAGGTGCGGCGGCAGATGGCGCTGTACTGGGGCGTGGAGCCGATCATGATGCCCTATGTCAACAGTACGGACGAACTGGTGAGTCAGGCGGTGGAATGTGCCGAGGCAGCCGGGCTGGTCAGGCGGGGCGATCTGGTGGTGGTGACTGCCGGCGTTCCCGTAGGTGTGTCCGGGACGACCAATATGATCCGCGTCCAGCAGGTGGGCGGCGCACTTCTGAACGCCGTGGGCGTGGGAGATAAAAAAGCATCCGGCCCGCTGTGCGTCTGCCGCACACTGGCCGAGGTGGCGGAAAAATTCCATTCCGGCGATGTTCTGGTCGTGCCGTATACCACCAATGACCTGCTGCCCTATATCCGGCAGGCAGCCGCCGTCATTACTGAGGAGGCCAGCACGGACTGCCATGCCGCCACGGTGGGGCTGACGTTGGATAAGCCGGTGATCGTGGGGGCGGCCAACGCCGTCAGCCGCCTGACAGACGGCACCATGGTCACAGTGGACTGCGTTCGGGGACTGGTCTGCACCATGCCCTGAGACCGGGATCAGAGCCGCCTGCGGCAGCCGCCGCAGGCGGCTTGCCTGTATCCGGCGGAGAACAGCGCAGTCTGGCGATCCGAAGGCGGCGGACTTTCCGCCATGCGTTTTGCCGCGCGGGCGCTGTACTGACAGCCAGGATGAACCGCCCGTAAGGTTTTCCTTGCAAAATGTGTGCAGTCCTGCTATACTGTAAAAGTGTGTCGGCGGGACTTTCCCGCAATTTTGGGAAATATAACCCTGGAGGTTTTGATAGATGGCAAAAAATCCGAGCAAGAAGGCTGTCGGAAAAGACGAGCCGATGAACGGTGCGATGAAATTCTTTCTGGCGGGCTGTGTGGCGGAGCTGTATCTGCTGATCCTCCGCCGTTTTTATGTGAACGCGGGTTCCGATGTAGCGCGTTTTGCGTGGTATGACCACTATCTGTGGATTCTGGCGGGGGTCGGCGCCGGTGTGATGGCGGTGTGCGCCGTCGGTGCGCTGGCTCTGCGGAAAGACCCGAAGCGGCGGACGGCGCTGGGATCGCCGCGGCAGCCGGACTTTTTTGGGCGCTGCTGCGCTGCTGGTGCGTTGGAACATGGCAACGCTGTCCTTCCTGTCGATCGTGGTGCCGGTCATCATGATGCTGGGGATCCTCTGGGCGCTGTATGACCGGGAGTGCGCTCTGGCGCTGACGGTGCTGGGCGCGTCCCTGTTCGTCCTGTGGGGCGTGCGGCGGTATGGCTCCAGTATGTATGTGGGTACGGCGGTGAAGGTGTGCGTTGTGCTGTATCTGGTTTTGCTGGCTGTGATCGCGTGGCTTGCCAAAGCGGACAAGCTCAGCAAGATTCTGCCGCCCAAGGCGGATAAGCTGTCGGTCTATGTGGCCTGCGGCCTGTCCGGGCTGGCGCTGCTGGCATCCCTTCTGGGAACCGGCGCTTCCTACTACGCCATGTGGGCGCTGGCGGCCGTTGTGTTTGCGCTGGCGGTCTATTACACCGTAAAGCAACTGTAAAACAGACAGAAAGAAGCCGTTCCGAAATTTTCGGAACGGCTTCTTTTTCTGAACGGGAAAAGCTGTCTCTGTCGGCCAGCAGAGATGGTTTTCATTGATAATAGATCCCCAAAACGGCTTTGTGCGGTTCTGACAGAGGGGAAATGGCGATGTCCATATCGATTTCAAAGGCACGCGCCCATGGGAAGCGGTAATTGGAGAGCGTCACAGTCCCCCAGCCTGCCAGCGCGGTATCCATATGCGGCTTCAGACCGATCAGCAGATTGCTGTGTTCCAGATTTTTCAGAACGGACGCTGTGGCCGCGTCCATTCCCGCCGTCAGCCGGGCGGTGATGGCGTCCCGGTCCAGCTCCGGGCGGCAGAAGTTGTTGGCGTCTCCGCCCAAATCGCTGCGGACATAGGCAAGGATGTCCTCCCGCACCACATTTTTGTAGCAGAAGTCCTTCAGAATACTGTCCGATAGCGTCTTGCAGAAGGCGGACTCCTCTGCCTGAGAGGTTTTGCCCTGCGTCAGATGGGCGTAGCGGGCCACACCGTGGCTCAGGGCGGTGCCGGTGACGATGGCCATATCCAGAAAACCGGCGTAGCTCAGCAGCTTGCCCAGTTCTACTTTTTTTGTCAGGGCGTCATGGAAGGCCGTGCCGTACTGGCCGTTGCCTGCATCGATGAGGATCACCGGCAGGTTGGCTTCCAGCCGCTGGTTCAGAACCCGGATCAGGTCGCTGATATACTGCTGCTTCTGCCCTGCGTCCTCCGGCTGTGTCAGCACCAGCACATAGAGATCTGCAAAGGAGGGAGTCTCCTCCTCTGTCAGATGAAAGTAATCCAGATGCTCTGCCATAATCTCCGTCAGGGGTTTGTAATCATAGTCGCAGGCAGGCCGATCCTCTGTGCCGCCGAAATATTGCACATTGACCGATGCGCCGTTCCATCCAACCTCGCTGAGATACAGCTTCGCCACCGCCTTGAACGCCAGATCGTCCACGCCGGAGAGGATCACGTCCCCCTCCCGCAGCCGTGCGTTCAGGTAGGCAATCTCGTTTTTCTGGATGCAGTCCTCGGAGGAGGAATCGTCAATGCCAATGAGCACATGGAAGCGGTCATGCCCCAGCCGGTCAATGGCTTCCAGCAGTTCGCCGCTGAGCGCCAGCTTGTTGCGCCGGTGTTCCATATACCCCACGGCGGCGTCGTACATCGCGCTGTCGTTTCCGAAGTCCAGCAGATTTTTGCCGCCGGCATCCGTATCGTAGGTTTCCCGGATGCGATCCAGCGTCAGCTGATCGGCGGAAAGGGTTTGCCGTGGAGCTGCGCCAAAGGCCCGCAGCGCATTGTATTCTTCCAGCGTTCCACCGTTGTAGCCCACGGTAGGGGCCAGCCGCATCACGCTGTCCAGTAGCCAGACCTCGTTGTTGGGGTCCTCCGCCAAAGCGGACAGCAGGCTTTCCAGAAGATCCGACAGAGCCCGCGGCTCGCCGTCACGCTCTGTGGTGGTTTCCGCCAGACGGGAGGCCACCAGCCCGCCGTACAGCAGCTGATCCATGGAGAGAATGTAACGGTCGCAGCCTGCGGCCTCCTGCTCCAGCACCCAGCGGCTCAGCAGCGCGGGATAACCGCTCTGTCCTGTCCAGCTTTTGATCTCCAGACCATTTTCCGCGTAATAGTCCTCTATCTGGCCGTCCAGCAGCGTCTTGTACATCCACTCCTCCGGCATATGGAGCGTGTAGCCAAGACTTTCCGCCAGATATTCCACCCGGCCCACGTTGTCCGGGCGGTCGTCCAGAGGGACGTAGGCAATGACGGGGCTGCTGTCCGGCTGTTCCGCTTCCGGCAGCGGCGCAGGTGCGCCACTGCAGCCGGCCAGCAGGCTCAGGCACAGCAGCACCGCCAGAATTGTCTTTTTCATTGAACCTCCAGTTCCAAAAAGAGCGGAGCAAATGCTCCGCTCTGGGATTGCCGGTAAAAAAGCAGATGCGCTTCACCGGTAAGGAAAGGCGTGTGCGGAAAAACCCAAGAGGGGGAAACAGGCGAAGCGCCGCCAGCGGCGGATGCAGCAAGCCTGTTTCGAGGATGGCTCCCGGTTTTCGGGCATAAAAATACACGGAAACCAGTTGAGCCGACGGTGTATTCCTGCACTGCTTTACAGAGCCCTGCTTACAGGCCGAACCCGCTGAGATCCAGACCGCCGGTGACGCCTTCCATGCTCTTGTCCATGGCGTCATTGGCCTGACGCAGCGCCTCATTGACGGCGGAGACCACCAGATCCTGCAGCATCTCCACATCCTCGGGGTCCACGGCCTCCGGCTTGATGGTCACGGAGAGGACTTCCTTCTTGCCGTTGACCTTGGCTCCACAACACCGCCGCCTACGCTGGCGGTGAACTCCTGTGCCTCCACGGCGTCCTGAGCTTCCGTCATTTTCTCCTGCATAGCTGCAATCTTCTGCTGAAGCTCCGCCTGACGGGCGGCTCCGGAAATTTTGCCGTTGGTGAAGCCACGGCGTGCACTGTAACCCATAGTAAATTTCTCCTTTTATTTGATTTCAATATTGTCAAACTGACTGCCGAATTGCAGCAGCTGCTTCAGATTTTCCTCCGGGGACGGCTTGGGCGGCTCGCCCTCCCGGAGCAGTAACCGCACCGGCTGGCCGGAGGACTTTTCCGCTTCGGCGGACAGAACGCCCCGTACCCGGTCATTGTCCAGCCGGTTCAAAGTGATCTCATCGGGTGCAAACACTGTTAGCTGATCGCCCTCCAGCACGCCGCCGCACAACTCCAGAAACGCCCGGTACATGGGCGGCAGCTGGCCCTTGCAGTTCTCCGCCAGAGAACGCCACCAGTTTCCACTGCCGGTGACAGGCGCAGGCTGTGAATGGCCGCCTGAGGCTTCGGCGCTGCGGGGACTGGGCGGTCTGCCGGTGGGGCGGCGCACTTTGCGCCGGTGGGGTCTTGGGGACGGCAGGATGGGCAGGCGCGGTATTCGCCGGGATGTCAAAGACCCGCTCGCCGGGTTCCTCCCGCATGGGCGGCTCCTCTGGCAGCGGCGGCTCGTCCCAAGGGGGCGGGGCCTCCGCAGGCGGTGGTTCCACAGAGGACGCTGGGCTTTTTTTCGCAGGGGCCGAGACACCGGTGCTGCCCCATCGCCTTTGCGGCGGAGACGCGTTGGTCACGGCGGAACGGATCTCCACGCCCCGATCCACCGCGTTTTCCAGTCGGGTGATCCGGTTTTCCAAGGCGGTGAGATCGCCGCAGAGACTTTCGTCGCACAGCCGCAGGAGGCAAAGCTCCGCATCGGTGCGGCGGTCGGCGCTGTAATAGAGATCAGCCGCAGCCTTTTGCAAGTGGAGGCCAGAAACAGAAAACGATTGGAGGGAACATGCCTTGCCCAGCTGTCCAGCGTGGCGCTGTCAAATCCGCCGGACAGCAGCGCTGCACCGCCCTCCGGGGCAGTTTTCGCAGCAGCAGATCCCGGGTCAGGGTGGAAAGCTCGCCCAGCACAGCGCCTACATCCTTGCCCCCGGTATACAGCTCGTTCAGCAGCAGCAGCGCCGCCTGCGCATTGCGGTCCAGAATGTCCCGCATAAGCTGGGCAGTTTGCAGATTACCTGCAAGTCCCAACTTCCAACACGGCCCGGCTGTCCACCGTGCCGCCTGCCGCGGCGCACTGGTCCAGAAGGCTCAGGCCGTCCCGCAGAGCGCCGTCCGCCAGACGGGAGAGCAGCTCGGCACCGTCGGCCGTCAGGTCGATGTGCTCCTGACTGGGCCACATAGGTCAGCCGCCGGGCAATGTCCTTTGGCAGAATTCGCTTGAACGAGTAACGTTGACACCGGGAGAGGATGGTGGCGGGCACCTTGTGCAGCTCCGTGGTGGCCAGAATGAACATCAGGTGGGCGGGCGGTTCCTCCAGAATTTTCAGCAGTGCGTTGAAAGCCGCCGTGGACAGCATATGAACCTCGTCCACGATATAGACCCGCTTTTTCACGTTGGCCGGGGCATAGATAGCCTCGTCCCGCAGGGCCCGCACCTGATCCACGCCGTTGTTGGAGGCGGCATCCAGTTCCAGCACATCCAGAAAGCTGCCGCTTTCCAGCCCAAGACAGCTGGGACACTGACAGCAGGGGTCGCCGTTTACCGGGTGCTCGCAGTTGACGGCCTTGGCCAGAATTTTGGCACAGGTGGTCTTGCCAGTGCCGCGGGTGCCGGTGAACAGGTAGGCATGGGAGGTGCGGCCCTCTGCCACCTGCTTTTTCAAGGTCTCGGTGATGTGCTCCTGCCCGATTACGTCGGAGAACACCTTGGGTCGCCATTTGCGGTACAGCGCCTGATACACGGAACACACCTCCTGAAAAATCGAATCCGCGGGAAGGATCCAAAGGGTTGCCCTGAGCGTATGAAAACATCCTCCGTTTGCAGACACGGAACCGGCGTCCTCGCGGCACATGGAACATCCCGCTTAATGCTGCTCGGTTCCCCGCCTGACATGGTTCACGGGGCTCCATTGCGCGAGACCGGCTCCGCGTCTGCAAGCGGAGGATGAATTGCGGCTACTATTATACGATATTATTTCGGATTTATCAACTGGAAATTTCGTTTTTACCGGCAGTTGTGTCGGTGTTTCCAGGGAATACTTGCCTTGACAGAAGGAATGGAGTATAATGGCACCGTAATTTTAAACTGGGATTGTTTACCCGAAAGGAGGGGCCATGGAGACCGTTGGGCGCTTCGCGCCGTCCCCCAGCGGGCGGCTCCACCTGGGAAACCTTCTGTGCGCCCTGCTGGTGTGGCTCTCCGCCAGACAAAAGGACGGCCGGGTCCTGCTTCGGGTGGAGGACCTGGACACCGCCCGGTGTCCCCGGCGGTACGCGGCGCAGATGGAGCGGGATCTCCGCTGGCTGGGACTGGACTGGGACATCGGCCCCGGAAAGGACGGCGGCACCGGCCCCTATTACCAGAGCCAGCGGACGGAGATCTACCAAGCGGCACTGGAAACGCTGCGGGAGGAAAGGGCCTTGTTTATCCCTGCTTCTGTACCGGCGGAGATTCACGCGGCCTCCGCTCCCTCACCGGGAGGACGGGCAGGTGATCTATGCCGGAACCTGCCGGCATCTGACGGCGGCGGAGATCGCAGAGAAAAGCAGAAATCCGCCCCCAGGCCCTCCGGCTGATAACGCCGGACGAGCGATGGGGCTTTACGGACGGCCACATGGGCCGGTATGAGGAAAATCTGGCGGCGGACTGCGGTGATTTTCTGCTGCGGCGGTCTGACGGGATGTTTGCCTATCAGCTGGCTGTAGTGGTGGACGACGCCGCCATGGGCGTCACGGAGGTGGTGCGGGGGGCTGACCTGCTGGATTCCACCCCCCGGCAGCTGTACCTTTACCATCTGCTGGGCCTGACACCGCCCCGGTTTTACCATTTCCCCCTGCTGCTGACGGCAGAGGGAAAACGCCTTTCCAAGCGGGACAGCGCTGTGGGATTGGACAGCTTGCAGGCCAAGCTGCCCCCGGAGGAAATTCTGGGGCGGCTGGCGTTTTTAGCAGGGCTTCAACCCCTCTGCGGCGCCGAAAACGGCGGCGGCGCTGCTGCCGGAATTTGACTGGGAGAAGGTGTCCTGTGAAGATATCCGTATCCCGGAGGGGCTTTTCTGTTAAGATTTCGAGAACCGCCTGCTTTGGCGGGAGAACCGTACGATACTGTACAGATCATATCAGGTGATCAGGTCGGCGCTGTGCGCCGGAAAGGAGCAATATGCAGATCATTGTTGTGGGCGCGGGTAAGGTAGGCACCAGCCTGACCGCCCAGCTTATCCGGGAGCACCGGGTTACGGTCATCGATCAGGAGCCCAAGCTCATAGAAAATATCATCAATGTCTATGACGTGATGGGCGTCTGCGGCAACGGCGCCAGCTATGAGGTGCAGAAAGAGGCGGAGGTGGGCAAGGCGGATCTCCTGATCGCCACCACCTCCAGCGACGAGATCAATATTCTGGCCTGCCTGGTGGCGAAGAAGCTGGGCGTGGCCCACACCATCGCCCGCATCCGCAACCCGGAGTACGAGACGCAGCTCCGCTTCATGCGGGGCGAGCTGGGGCTCACCATGTCCATCAATCCAGAGAAGGCAGCGGCCCATGAGATCGCCCGTGTGCTGCGGTTCCCGGCGGCCATGAAGCTGGAATCCTTCTCCAAGGGCCGCTTAGAACTGGTGGAGTACCGCCTGCCGGAAGGGTCCGCGCTGGACGGCGTGCAGCTGTTGGATCTTTACAAAAACGCCAGGTCGCGGGTGCTGATCTGCGCCGTGTCCCGGAAGGGGGAGACCACCATTCCCTCCGGTGATTTCCAGCTGAAAAGCGGCGACAAGATCTATGTCACCGCCGCGCCGGATCAGCTGTCTGCATTCTTCCAGTATCTGGGCGTGTTCCGGAAGAAGGCGTCTACGGTAATGATCGTGGGAGCCAGCAAGATGTGCTACTATCTGGCAGACGAGCTGCTGCACATGGGCATGAGCGTGAAGATCGTCGACCAGAACGAGGCCCGCTGCGCCCAGATCAGCGAGCAGCTGCCGCGGGCGCTGGTCATTATGGAGACGGCACCGACAGCGAGCTGCTGGCGGAGGAGGGCATTGAGCAGACGGACGCCTTCGTAGCCCTGACGGGGCTTGACGAAGCCAATATTCTCATGGCCATGTGCGCCTCCCGGCAGACGGAGCAGTGCAAGGTGGTGGCGAAGATCAACCGCCGGTCCCTGACGGATCTGGTCAGCAGCGAGGGAATGATCGACAGCGTGGTGTCCGTGCGGGATGTGACCACGGAACTGATCGTGCAGTATGTCCGGGCCATGGAAAGCGCCGCCGGTTCTCAGATCAAGACCCTCCACCGATTGGTGGAGGGCGCGGTGGAAGCGCTGGAATTCCATGTGGACAAGGGCGTGACGCTGGCGAATACCCCCCTGCGGGAACTGAAGCTGAAGCCCGGCGTCCTGATCGCCGGGATCGTCCGGCGGAACGGGACAATTCTGATCCCCGGCGGCAACGACGCCATCTGCGGGGGGGACGACGTGATCGTGGTGACGCAGGACGCAGCCTTGCAGGATATTCACGATATTCTGAGTCAGGTTTAAGGAGGCACCATGAATACACGGATGATCGGCTTTGTGTTGGGACGCATATTGCTGACAGAGGCGGGGCTTCTGGTTCTGCCGGCCATCACGGCGGCGCTGTACGGCGAGTCCCTCTGGCCGTGGGCTGCGACGATCCTTCTGACGGCTCTGTGCGGCGTGTGTCTCAGCAGGACAAAACCGGCGCGCACGGCTCTCTACGCCAAGGACGGCTTTGTTACCGTGGCGCTGGCATGGCTGGCCATGTCGGCGTTCGGAGCGCTGCCCTTTGTACTCAACGGAGATATTCCCCATTATGTCGACGCTTTTTTTGAAACGGTTTCCGGCTTTACCACCACAGGCGCTTCCATCCTGACGGCGGTGGAGCCGCTGAGCCGGGGCGGCCTGTTCTGGCGTAGCTTTACCCACTGGGTCGGCGGCATGGGCGTGCTGGTGTTCGTCATGGCGATCCTGCCTATGAGCGACGGCCACACCATGCATATCCTCCGGGCAGAGATGCCGGGGCCTACGGCGGGCAAGCTGGTGAGCCGCATGAGCGACACTGCCAAGATCCTCTACAGCATCTACCTTGCCATGACTGTGGTGATGATCGCGCTGCTGCTGTTGGGCGGCATGGACCTCTTTGACGCCAGTGTTCACGCCTTCGGCACCGCCGGTACCGGCGGCTTTTCCAGCCGGAACCCCAGCGTCGGCGCCTACAACAGCGCGTATATCGACATTGTGACTGGCGTCGGGATGCTGGCTTTCGGTGTGAACTTCAACCTGTACTACTTCCTGCTGGTCCGCCGGTTCCGGGATGTGCTGAAATCCGAGGAGCTGTGGGCGTATCTGGGGATCGTGGCGTTTTCCACCCTGACCATCGCCGCCAATATCCTGCGGATCTACGGCAGTGTGGGAACGTCCCTGCGCCACGCGTTTTTTCAGGTATCCTCCATCATCACCACCACCGGATACGCCACGGTGGACTTCGACCAGTGGCCGGAGTACGCCAGAACCGTGCTGGTGCTGCTGATGTTCATGGGCGGCTGCGCCGGTTCCACCGGCGGCGGCCTGAAAGTCACGCGGGTGGTGACGCTGGCCAAGGCGGCCTATGGGGATATGCGGAAGATGCTCCACCCCAACGCGGTGATCCGGGTACGGATGGAAGGGCGGGCTTTGTCGGAAAAGCAGGTGCGGGGCGTGCAGGCCTATTTTTCCGTGTATATGCTGCTGTTTGCCATGTCCTGGCTGCTGCTGAGTCTGGACGGCTTCGACCTGATTTCCACCTTCACGGCCCTGGCTTCCTGCATCAACAACATCGGCCCCGGTCTGGGACTGGTTGGCCCCACAGGCAACTTCTTCGCCTTCAGTCCGTGGGCCAAGCTGCTGCTGAGCTTTGATATGCTGGCGGGGCGGCTGGAGATCTTCCCCATGCTGCTGCTGTTTGCTCCGTCTCTCTGGAAAAAGAACCGTATCATCAGGAAAGGGGAGCGTCAGGGATGAACTTGCTGCGGGAGCGGGAACAGCTTACGGAATACGGAAAACGCATGAGCCGGGACGGACTGTCCGTAGGAACCAGCGGAAATCTGAGCATCTATGTGCCGGAAGCGGGACTGATGGCCATTACGCCCTCCGGGCTGGATTATGAAGCCACCACCCCAGCGGATATCGTGGTCATGGATCTGGACGCCCATGTGGTGGAGGGGGAACGGAAGCCCTCCAGCGAATGGGCGCTGCATACGGCCTTTTACCGGCAGTATCCGGCAGCGCGGGCGGTGGTTCACACCCATTCCATGTACTGCACCACGCTGGCCTGCCTGGGAAAGCCGCTGGAGGCGGTGCACTATGCCATTGCCGCCGCAGGAGCGGCCCGCGTGCCGGTGGCGCCCTATCGCCTGTTCGGCACGCCGGAGCTGGCGGAAGCGGCGGTGAAGACCTGCGGCGAGGGAAAAGGCGGTGCTGCTGGCCAACCACGGCCTGGTGGTCTGGGAGAGTAGCCTGCCGAAAGCCTTTGCGCTGGCGCGGGATCTGGAATTCACGGCGGAGCTTCAATGGCGGGCTATGGCGGTGGGCACGCCCAATATCCTGACGGACGGCCAGATGGCGGAAGCGCTGGAACGCTTCAAAACCTACGGCCAGCCGAAGAAGCAGGACGCGAAGAATACGAATTGAGATATGTGGAGGGAATGAGCGTGCCGAGAACGACAGAGAACGCATGGAGTCCAAGAAAGCTGCTGAGCCTGACAGCGTGTGTTTTACTCCTGGCGGCAGCCGTCATTGTGTTTCACGCCAGAAGCGCAGAGTCTCTTTTGCCCGGCAAGGGCGCAACGGAAGTTTCCTTTCAGTATGTGCATGCTTTGATCGGTGAGGACAGTTCAGGAACGTGTCCGCGTATCGAAGCCAGTGAGCCAGAAATGGGCGAGGTGAAGAACTTCTTACAGGATCTGAATATCCGCTGGCACGGTTTTCATGGAGACGTATACGATATAGATGTGCCTGGTTACCATTTATATTGAAGCTTGGCGTCCACTTCCTCAAACGTCCAGGAAAGTAGCGCATGGAGTTCTGACTCATCTCCAGAGCGGAGGTGGCCACGCCGCCGGCGTTGGCTGCCTTGGCGGGAGCGAACAGCAGACCGGCCTTCTGGAAGATGGCAATGGCCTCCACTTCCTCAAACGTCCAGGAGGGCATATTGGCGCCCTCGGCAACCGCTATAGCACCGCCCTTGACGATCTCCTCCGCCTCGCAGTGGTGATCTCGTTCTGCGTGGCGCAGGGCAAGGCGATGTCGCAGGGGATCGACCAAATGCCGCGGAAGCCCTCGGTATAGGTGCTGCCGGGAACCTGGGCGGCGTATTCCTTGATGCGGCCGCGCTGACCCAGCTTGATGTCCTTCACCACATCCAGCTTGATGCCGTTGGGATCGTGGATATAGCCGTTGGAATCGCTGAGAGCCACCACCTTGGCGCCCAGAGCGGTGGCCTTCTCACAAGGCGAAGATAGCCACGTTGCCGCTGCCGGAGATTACCACGGTCTTGCCGGAAAGCTGTCGTTCTTCAGGGTCTTGAGCATCTCTTCGGTGAGGTAGCACAGGCCGTAGCCGGTGGCCTCGGTACGGGCCAGAGAACCGCCGTAGGTCAGGCCCTTGCCGGTAAGCACGGCGGCGTCAGGCCCGCGCCGGTCAGCCGCTTCATAAAGGCCGGCGGATGCGAACTTGTACTGGCCGTACAGGTAGCCGCATTTCCGGCCGCCGACGCCGCTGTCGCCCTTGGCCGCCGATGGGCACCGGTCGGTGTCACTGCTCAAAGCCCAGATGTGAGCGGTACAGTTCGGTCATGAAGCCCCTTGACTGGCGGAGAACGCATGCACCTCGGTTGTCGCACCTTGCCCTTCGGGGTCAAAGTCGCTCAGCCGCCCTCCAGCCGCCGCCGATGGGCGCTCCACCATAGGTTGCAATATTCATTGTTCAGCATGGAAAATTGACTCCTTTCAAACTCCTCTGCGCAGCATGGGGGAAAATTTTATGCTTTATCTTACCAAATCAAAGCCGGGTAGTCCAGTGTATTTTTGAACAAATATGAAAGCATCAGTGGGAAATTCCTGCAATTTTATGCAATGGAAACATCCCTGCTGTCCCAAGGCGGACAGCAGGGATGAAAACGTTTTTCTGACAGGGACAGGGAACTCATGCCCGCCCCATGGCATCCCGGAGCGTGTCGGTGACAGCGCCCTCAAAGACGCGGGCGGAGTGGCCGTGGAGGGTTTCCAGGGCCGCGGCGGCCAGACCGCAGGCGGTGTTGCCGCCCATGGAGAGGTCCATGTCCAGAATAAACTTCACCTCGGGTCCTGGGCCACGTTGGGATTGTTGACTTCAGGCGGCCGGTCCCGGCGTGGATCTTGGCGGCGCAGCTGGAATCCAGCTTCATCTGGACGTCGTATCCGCAGGAGAGAATTTTGTCCTCGTTGATGTCTGCTTCGGCCAGAACGCCCAGATAGGCGGGGGCGATGAGCTGCCGCCAGGGCGTATCCTCCAGCCCCAGAGCCGTCCGGGAGATCAGGTTGAGATACCGCAGCCCCACCCGCTGGAAATAGGCGGGCTTGTAGAGCTGGATGAACGCCGCCAGAGGCTTATCCAGCATCCGGGCAAATTCCTCCCAGCCGGGGTAGGACAGGGTGGAGAGGGCGATGAAATCCCGGGTGAGGTTCAGCTTCCATCTGCCGTCCTGAGAGAGAAAATGGTAATTGGTGACGGGGGGCTGGGGCTCCGGCTTGCCGTTTACCACTTTTGGGGGAAGCACGTCCTGCTTCCGGGCGTACTGGGGGAAATCCTCCCGGATACGCTCCTGAAAGTCGGCAGGCTCCACGTTGTTGATGGTGAGAATGGTGGGAAAGCGCAGCTGGCAGATGACCTCATGAGCCAGCGTTTTTTCGTAATGTGGATGGGGATGATCGGAAAGCAGCATCAAAAACACTCCTTTGCATGGGCTTTTTGTGATGCTTATTGTAGCCCTCCCAAGGGAAAAAGTCAACGCTCCCATTTCTGGCTCCACAATCTGCAAGACCGCCGGGAGCGCATAAATGCTCCGCTGCGGCCATATAATGGGGAAACGGATATCACTTTGGGGGGTTCCGTTTATGCAGAAAAAATGGAAGCAGCTGCTGGCCTGTCTGGCTGCCCCGCTGGCGGCCGGGGGGCTGTCGGTGTGTGGCTGAGCCGGAAGGGCATGAAAGCCTTCGGCACCCTGCATAAGCCGCCGCTGTCTCCACCGGCGTGACTGTTCCCGGTGGCCTGGACGATCCTTTTCCTGCTGATGGGGCTGGTTTCCTGGCTGGTACTGCGGCAGCAGCGCCGCTCGCGGGCGGCGCTGCCGGTCTACGGTGTGCAGCTCTTTTTCAACTTTTTCTGGCCGCTGCTGTTCTTCCGGTGGGGACTGTTCCTTCCGGCACTTTTCTGCTGGCGGCGCTGTGGGGACTGATCGTCTGGATCGTTACGCTGTTCCGCAGAGTCCGTCCCGCCGCAGACTGGCTGCTGGCGCCGTATCTCCTCTGGGTCAGCTTTACCGCCTATCTCAACGCCGGGATCTGGCTGCTGAATTAGAGGTAGAAGCGGTGGCAGCCGATGGTCTGCTGATAGGTGCAGCTGGCGTTGATCCACACCCCCTGCGAGAGGGCCGGGGCGTAAAAGTACAGGGCGGAGCCGATGACGTTTTCTCCGTTCAGCACCCGGCGCGCCGCCTCCACGGATTGGGCGGAGGGCGTTTTGTAAATCTGACCGTTGCTCACCGGCTCAAACTGAACGGCGTCCTTCCGATCGAAAATGACCCCCTCGACAGTGTTTGGAAACCGGCTGCTCTCCACCCGGTTCAGGATCACATTGCCCACGGCAATCTGTCCGGCCATGGATTCGGCGCCGCTTTCCGCGTAAATGATGTGGGAGAGCCAGTACAGTTCTCCGGCGTCATAGGCTGCGCCGGGGGAGGTCACAGCCACGCCGCCCAGATAGGGGTCCCATTCCACCTTACAGCCCAGCGCTTCGCACACCAGCCGCAGGGGGACATAGGTCACGCCGCTTTCCACGGTGACGCGGCCTGACAGGGCGATTCCGTTGACGCGGATCACATTCCCGGCGGGATCGGCCCGGAGGCTGGCACTGCCGGAAATGGCCGCCGCCTGCCCGGCTTCGCCGTCCCACCAGACCTGCCAGCTTCCCAGTGCGTTCAGCAGCGCCCGGAGGGGGGGTCACGCCCTGCTCCAAGGCGGCGGCAGACACCGGGATTGCATCTGCCTGCACTGGCACCCGCCGACGGGCGGCCTTTGCCGGGAGTGTCAGCGCCGCGCACAGCAGCGCGGCGGTCAGAAGGTACTTTCAGGATCGTCGTTTCAGTTTTGGGGATTCCGTCCTCTCTGCCGCAGGGAAGGGATTACCGGCAGCGCCATGAGGGTCATTCGATGCCGGGGTTCACGCCCAGCTTGTGGGCGGCATCCTTGGCGTGCTCCAGCTTTTCGTTCACCGTGACCAGCGGCTCGTCGCTCATGATGCCGGCGATGGCCAGAGGCACTTCGGCCACGCTCTGTCCGCCGTCCCACACCACGATACCGCCGTTCAGCTCCACTACCCGGTTGACGGCGGCGGCCATGTCCGTCTCGTTGGTACCCACCACGATGATGTTGTGGGAGTCGTGAGAGATGGAGGTAGCTACCGCGCCGGATTTCAGGCCGTAGCCCTGAATATAGCCGATGCCGATGTGATGGGTATTCTTGTGCCGTTCCACAACGGCGATCTTCAGCACATCGTACTCCACATCGATGCGGTCAGAGTACCCGGCGTCCACCGTGGTGATCTCGCCGTCTACCATACCGATGACGCCGCGGGGGCGTTTCTCGGCAAAATCTTCGGCGGTCAGCGCGGCCACGTGGAAGGTCTTGTGGGCGCGCTCCACCAGATACGGCTCGATCTCCGGGGCGGGGAAATCCCTGATTTCGCCGTGATCCACCATGAGAACGCCCTTCTTGTAGACCTGCTCGATGTTGAAGGCCTGGAAATTGTCGATGATGACAAAGTCCGCCAGATAGCCGGGGGCGATGGCGCCCCGGTTGTTCAGCAGGAAGTACCGGGCGGCGTTGTGGCAGGCTGCCTTGACGGCGGTGATGGGATCGGCGCCCAGGGAGATGGCTTTCTTGACGATATAGTCGATGTGACCCTTTTCCAGCAGGTCATTGGGGTGCTTATCATCGGTGCAGAACATACAGCGGTCAGCATACTTGCCGGTGAGCAGGGGCATCAATGCCTCCAGGTTCCGGGCGGCGGTGCCCTCCCGGATCATGATGAACTGGCCTCGCTCCAGCTTGGCGATGGCGTCGTTCACATCATGGCATCGTGGTCGGAGTAGACGCCGGCGGCGACGTAGGCGTTGAGGTCGTTGCACCGTGGAGGTCCGGGGCGTGGCCGTCGATCTTCTTGTGGTGGGCCTGGGCCGCCACGATCTTCTCCACGGTCTGCTCGTCGCCGTTGATGGCGCCCACAAAGTTCATCATCTCCGCCAGGCCCTGGACCCGGGGATGGTCATAGAAGCTGTCGATGGCCCGATAGTCCAGAATGGCCCCGGACTCGTCCAGGGGCGTGGCGGGGACGCAGGAGGGCAGCATGAACCGCACGTCCACCGGCAGGTCCTCTGTGGCCTGCAGCATATACTCGATGCCGTCGGTGCCCATAACGTTGGCGATCTCGTGGGGGTCCGTGACCACGGTGGTGGTGCCGTGGGGCAGGACGGCCTTCACGAACTCCGTGGGACTGACCAAGGAGCTTTCCAGATGAATATGGGCATCCAGGAAACCGGGAAGAACGATCTTTCCGGTGCAGTTGACCTCTTCCCTGCCGCGGTAGCTGCCCATGCCCACAATCAGCCCCTCTGTCACGGCGATGTCCATGTTGGACAGCTCGTTGGAAAACACATTGACAAAGGTGGCGTTTTTCAGCACCAGATCCGCAGGCTCCCGCCCGGCGGCGGCCGCGATGATCCGCTGCTTTTTCAGCAGCTTCCGGTTGATCTTTCCTGCATAGCTTTCCGGCATAGTACCACTCCTTTTACAAAATTCGATGACATTTTGCTTACTTATGATAGACATAAAGAAATATAATATCGCCTGTTCTTGGATGCAGTATACTCGAAAAAAACCTGTTTGTCCATAGAAGAGACGGCGGGATCCGCCGAAATTTTATCCGGATTTTCGGCAGAATTTTACAGAGACAGAAAAGTCCGGGGGACGGATACGCTTTTTCACGGGAAATCCATTGCGGAACAGAGAAAAATAGGATATACTTATTATAACTGCGCCATATTGATTCCGGAGGTTTTCTCATGAAGTGCATGGTCATTGACGGCAATTCCATCATCAACCGGGCCTATTACGGCATCCGTCCCCTGACCAACCGGGAGGGGCTGTATACCCACGCCGTGTTCGGCTTTCTCACTACGCTGCTGCGCTTGAAGGAGGAAGAACAGCCGGATGCCCTGTGCGTCACCTTCGACCTCCACGCCCCTACCTTCCGCCACAAGGCGGAGGCGACGTATAAGGCCACCCGCAAGCCCATGCCGGAGGAACTGCGGATGCAGGTGCCGGTGCTCAAGGAGGTCCTGGACGCCCTGAGCATCCCCCGCTACGAGCTGGAGGGCTGGGAGGCCGACGATCTCATCGGCACCATCTCCCGCAAGTGCGAAGCCCCGGGCTGGGACTGCGTGGTGGTGACCGGAGATAAGGACTCCCTGCAGCTTATCACTGACCACACCAAGGTGAAGCTGGTCTCTACCCGTATGGGCCAGACCACCACCAAGACATGACTCCGGAGACTTTCCGGGAGCAGCCTACGGCTTTGACCCCATTCACATGATCGACCTGAAGGCCCTGATGGGCGACACCTCCGACAATATCCCTGGCGTACCGGGGGTGGGGGAAAAGACCGCTATGGATCTTATTCAAAAATATGGCAGCGTGGACGCCATTTATGAGAAGCTTCCGGATATCGACGCCAAGCCCGCCGCCATCAAAAAGTGACGGCGGGAGAGGAGGCGGCCCGACACTCTTACTGGCTGGCCACCATCGTCACCGATGCGCCGCTGTCCTTTGACCCGGCGGAAAACCGGGTGCAGGCGCCGGGTCCGGAGCATATCCCCTGTTTCTGCGGCTGGAATTTTCCAAGCTCATTGAAAAGATGAACCTGCGGCCGGAGGAAGCGGCCCCTGCCGGGAAAGCGCCGGACATGACTGTGACGGTGGAGTGCGTCACGGCGGAAAGTCGGGCGGCGGAGCTGCTGGAGCAGTTCCGGCAGGCGGAAAGGGTGACGGTGCTGGCCCTGCCGGACCTCTCCGGGGTCATCGTGGACTGCGGCATGGGGACGGATACCGCCCTGTCGGCGGAATTTTTCTTTGAGCGCTACACCGGGGACTGGAATGCGCTGCTGAACGCCCTGTTCGCTGCCGACATTAGAAAAGTGAGCCATAACGTCAAGGACCTCATGCGGACGCTGCTGGAAAACGGCCTGAACGCAGAGGGCTTCATGTTCGACACCGCTCTAGCCGCCTATCTGGTGGACGCCACCAGCGGCAAATATGAAATCGGTCAGCTGTTCGCCGGGTATTTCCACACGGAGCTGGTAAAGCCCGTCTATCTGGAGCCGGACGCCTTTTCCCTGCTGGGGGATTCCGCGGCGGCGGAAGCGGCTTTTCGCAGCGATACCGCCGCTGTGGGCGCGTTGTACGAGGTGCTGCTGCCCAGACTGAAAGAATTGAACCTCTGGGAACTGTATACCACGGCGGAGCTGCCGCTATGCCGGGTGCTGGCGGAAATGGAGCTGGCTGGCTGCCGGGTGGACAAGGGGGCGCTGGTGTCCTTCGGGGAGATGCTCTCGGAAAAGGCCGCCGCTCTGGAACAGAACATTTACAGCATGGCCGGGGAGGAATTCAACATCAACTCCCCCAAGCAGCTGGGAGAAATTTTATTCGGCAAGCTGGGCCTGCCCCACGGCAAGAAAACGAAAACCGGCTGGTCCACCAATGCGGACGTGCTGGAAAAGCTGCGCTACGAGGCGCCCATCGTAGGCGGCTGTGCTGGAATACCGGCAGTACGCCAAGCTGAAATCCACCTATGCGGACGGCCTTCTGAAAGCCATGGACCCGGACGGCCGCATCCGCACCCGGTTCCAGATGACCGTCACGCCACCGGGCGGCTCAGCTCCAGAGAGCCGAATTTGCAGAACATCCCCACCCGCACCGATCTGGGCAGCGAAATCCGGCGGATGTTCATCCCGGCGGAGGGCTGCGTGCTGGTGGACGCGGACTACTCCCAGATCGAGCTGCGGCTGCTGGCGCACATCTCCGGGGATAGGCCATGCAGGCGGCGTTCACCTCCGGCGCGGACATCCACACCGCCACGGCGGCGCAGGTGTTCCATGTGGACCCTGCGATGTGACCCACGAGATGCGCCGCCGGGCGAAGGCCGTGAACTTCGGTATCGTCTACGGCATTTCCGCCTTTTCCCTGAGCCAGGACATCGGCGTCACGGTGGCGGAGGCGAAAGCCTATATGGAGGCCTATTTTGCCACCTTCCCCGGTGTGCGGAAGTATATGGACGACGTGGTGGCAAAGGCGAAGGAGCAGGGGTATGTAGAGACGCTGTTCCACCGGCGGCGGGAGCTGCCGGAGATCCGCTCCTCCAATTTCAATCTGCGCTCCTTCGGGGAGCGTGTGGCGCTGAATATGCCCATTCAGGGCACGGCGGCGGACATTATGAAGCTGGCCATGGTGGCCGTGGAGAAGCGGCTGAAACGGGAACTGCCGTCGGCAAGCTGGTCTTGCAGGTACACGACGAGCTGATCGTGGAGTGCCGGGAGGAGCAGGCGGAAGTAGCCGCCCGGATGCTGGAAGAGGAAATGGAGCAGGTGGCCCCCTCTCCGTCCCCCTGACGGCAGAGGCCCACTGGGGCAAGAACTGGCTGGAAGCCAAGGGATAAGGAGTAGCATATGGAAGAGAAAAGAAACTGCACGTCCGCATCGTGCCTATGACGGCGGATCATCTGGACGAGGTAGCAGAGCTGGAGCGGATCTGCTTTACTACGCCGTGGAGCCGGAATATGCTGGCGGAGGAGCTGGACAACTACCTGTCCGCCTTTCTGGTGGCGCTGGACGATCAGGATCATGTGGTAGGCTATGCCGGTTTGCAGGCGGTGTTGGACGAGGGGTATATCACCAACGTGGCTGTCCGGCCGGACTGCCGGAAGCAGGGCGTGGCCGGTAAGCTTTTGCAGGTGTTTCTGGATTTTGCGGAGGGGAACCATCTGGCGTTCCTTTCACTGGAAGTCCGTGCGTCCAACTATGACGCCATCGCCCTGTACGGAAGCCGGGGCTTCCGGGGCGTGGGCCGGCGCAAGAATTACTATGAGCATCCCCGGAGGATGCCATCATTATGACAAGGGAGTTTGAACAGCATGGAACTGAGACTCCCGTCACTTGAACAACTGCGGACGATTTATGACCGGGACCTGAAGGAAGCGTTTCCCGCAGCGGAGCTAAAGCCTCTGCGGAATATTGAGAAGAGTTGGGCGGAGGGCTGGTACAAGCCCTACTGCCTGTTTGACGGAGACAATATCGTAGGCGAAGCATTCCTCTGGCTGGGACATCCCGGCTGGGCATTGCTGGATTACCTGTGCGTTTCCAGTATCCGCCGCAACGGCGGCGTCGGCGCGTCCATTCTGGAAAAGCTGCGGGAGCGGGAGGCGGACACGGTGATCTTCGGAGAATCGGAAGCTCCGGAGGACGCGCCGGACCCGGAGATGGCCCGGCGGCGGCTGGGATTCTATGCCCGGTGCGGTCTGCGGACCGCTGGGTATGATACGGAGATGTTCGGCGTCCACTACAAGACCCTGTATCTCGCCGGCGGCCCGGTGGATGACGCCGCCCTGATGGAAGAACACCGGTTCGTCTATGAGAATACATTTTCTGCGGACAAGTACCACAAGTATGTCCGCATCCCCTTTGACCCCAAGGCGGTGCCGGGGCCGAAGGTGCCATGGCAGCAGTGACCCGCTCTGAACTTTGAAATCAGACTGCACAGGGAACTGCATGGAAGCTCCCTGTATCCGCCGGACATTCGCCGCAAAAGCGGACTGTGCGGCGCACAACGAGAAAGAAGTATGAAACGATGAAGATTTTAGCTTTTGAATCCTCCTGCGATGAGACTGCTGTGGCGGTGGTGGAGGACGGACGACGCGTACTGTCCGACGCCATCGCGTCTCAGGCGGATATGCACGCCCTATACGGCGGCGTGGTGCCGGAAATTGCCTCCCGGAAGCACGTAGAGGTGATCGCCGCCCTGACGGAAAAGGCGCTGGCGGACGCCAACTGCACCCGGCAGGATATCGACGCCGTGGCTGTCACCTATGCGCCGGGACTGATCGGTGCGGTGCTGGTGGGGCTGAGCTTTGCCAAGTCCATGGCCTATGGTCTGGGCGTCCCTTTGATCCCGGTTCACCATGTCAGGGGGCATATTGCTGCAAACTATCTGGCTTTCCCTGAGCTGGAACCGCCCTTTCTGGCGTTGGCCATCTCCGGCGGCAACACCTTGATCGTGGATGTCCGGGACTATACGGATCTGCAAATTCTGGGCGCTACACGGGACGATGCGGCAGGGGAGTGCTTTGACAAGGCGGCCCGCGTGCTGGGACTGCCCTATCCCGGCGGCGGCCCGATGGACAAGCTGGCGCAGCAGTCCAGGGGCGGTGTCTACACCCTGCCCCATTCCCATGTGGAAGGCGCACCGCTGGACATGAGCTTTTCCGGCCTGAAAACAGCGGTGGTGAATCTGGCCCACCATGCCGAGCAGATCGGTGAGCCGCTGGACGCTCCGGCGCTGGCAAGGGATTTCGCACAGGCGGTCAGTGATACACTGGTACCCCGCGCCATGGAAGCGGCAAAGCAGGCGGGGCGCACCGTCATTGCCGCGGCAGGCGGCGTGGCGGCCAACTCCGTCATCCGGGGCGATCTGGAGCGGGCCTGCCAAAAGGCCGGCTGCCGGCTGTACCTGCCGCCGCTGCGGTGGTGCGGCGATAACGGTGCCATGATCGGTGCACAGGGGTATTACGAATATCTGGCGGGGCATACAGCGGGAATGAATCTCAACGCCTACGCCACACGGGATATCAGCGAATAAGTACAGAGTCAGCGGCTGCTTCGGCAGCCGCTGTTTTGGTATGCGGCGGTTGTCAATAGAAAAAACAGAGAACTGCGGAGAGGGCAGACGGGATTTTAAAAATTATGTAAAATAAAGTTGCGTTTTTGAAAAGGGAAAAGTAGGGTTTGCGGATTTGGAAAACTTTGTGGAAAACTCGGAAAAGTATTGAACTAAGACGAAAAAGTGAATGTGCAAAACTCTGTGGAGAATGTGAATAACTGTTTGTAAATGAAAATTATGTATAACTTTATGTAAACAAAAAAGAAAGCGGCAAAAAAGGTAGAAAAAAAGGCGTTTTTGGGATCTTGCAGCGGACGGCTTTTGTATGGGAAGTTCAAATTTGACGAAAAATGTTTGTAAAGATGGGAAAACGCCAAAAATTCGGGGACGAAAAAGATGCGACTATACATGGCGTATTATATGGAAGTTCTGTGGATTAGCAAAGGTTTCGGAGAAATAGGTTGACGGTTGCGAAAAAGTGTGGTATGATTATCTCCGCTGAAAATGAAGAAACGTTGCTGTCGGCGGATTTACAGAAGCCGGAGCGGTTCTTTTCCAAGTCAATATGCTGGTGTAGCTCAGCTGGTAGAGCAGCTGATTCGTAAGAATCAGGTCTGCGACCCCAAAAGTGAATATGCTAATGTAGCTCAGTCGGTAGAGCAGCTGATTCGTAATCAGCAGGTCGTGTGTTCGAGTCACATCATTAGCTCCAGAAAACAGCGGAAATCGAATGATTTCCGCTGTTTTCATAACTTTTAAGAAAAGTTTTGACCCACACAAATTGCGGTTACACCTCACGTCGAAGGCATTTTTCTTCGACGCTTTTCAAAAATTACCGTCTTGAAACACCGGCTTGACCCACACAACGAAATGCGTAGAAAGATTTAAAGAAGCACCGGAGAGAAGGCAAAGCCTCCTCTCCGGTATTTTTGCGCCTTTTTTCTGCTTACATGACCTGCGCCATAAAACTGCCCATGGTCTGTGCGGCCTCGTCTTGCTTCTGCCTCGTAGCGTAGGTGTAGGTGCGGAGAGTGAATCCGGCATCATAGTGGCCGAGCATACTGCTGACGGTTTTGACGTCCACGCCATTTTGCAGTGCCAGCGTTGCGAAGGTATGTCGGAGATCATGAAAGCGGATATGCTCCAGTCCCGCGTCCT
>VOFC01001382.1_pt1 | contig 36001 bp, 49 predicted proteins | sample 5384161 | NCBI WGS metagenome assembly VOFC01 (sample SAMN12384722, study PRJNA508395) | human gut metagenome | isolation source: healthy gut B | host: Homo sapiens | reverse complement strand
TGATATAGAAAAAATAGTGACGGTATATGCTTAGGATAGTGACGGTATCGTTGTCATATACCGTCACTATTTATATTGATAGCGTCACTATTTTGTAGAAGAGAATCCGCCAACAACGGATTCTATATGATCCTAATAAATAAACGAGCCTCCATAGTCTTTGAAAAGACTACAGGGGCTCGCTCTATATCCTATGGATAACTTACTGCAAAGCTATCCAACTCCAGATTCCATTTATTTATGCATTTCCACGATTTGAGTCGGAGCCATCTCTACATTCCGGCGATCTACCTGACGAACAACACTGGCAGCCAGGGATAAGAAAGCGCGTCCGGTCACGGAGTCTTCATCCAACGCAACGGGAGTACCATTATCTCCTCCTTCGCAGATACTTTGTACGATAGGAATCTGCCCCAACAAAGGAACATTCATTTCTTCAGCCAGTTTCTTGGCACCTTCTTTACCAAAGATATAGTATTTATTCTCGGGTAGTTCAGCGGGAGTAAACCAAGCCATATTCTCAACCAAACCGAGAATAGGTACATTTACCTTATCGTTGGTGAACATATTGATTCCCTTACGGGCATCTGCCAAAGCAACCGCTTGCGGAGTGCTTCAGCATCCAGCAAACCTACTTTATATCCCAAAATTTAGCTACCTTATAGCCTAATTTAGCCAAAGCAACTGCCAAGTTCGCAGACACCGTAGACTTTCCCACCCACCTTTTCCCGGATGAAACAGAATGATATTTTTACCAATGGAAGCAGCTTACCCGGTTCGGGACGAGCCGCCTGACGGCTCTCTGCTGTGATTGTTACCTGCACATCAGGAGAGACATACGTATGAATAGCTGTTTCCGCAGCTTTCAACATAGATTTCATAAACGGATCGGTCGGTTTCTCAAAAATCAACGAAAAGCTTACCGACATACCGTCAATGCGAAGATTATCGGCAACCATCTCCGCTTCCACCAAATTCTTTCCCGTTCCGGGATAACGCACTGTTGCCAAGGCGTCCAAAATCAATTTCGGATATAAAGTCATCATTCTGACGATTATTACTTTTAAAGTCACTGTTGTTTTTTTAGGGTGAACCCGGCAAGCTTTTGTTTACTTAGACCGGTTGTAACTGCGATACTCATCCAATTCTATTTCCACATCGGGTTCATGCAACTCCTTCTCTTGCGGCAGACGGAACTTCATATATTTTATATTCAAACCACGATCCAACCATTGTTGTTCATAATAGGTACGGAATGCCGAGTATGTCATCCACCAGACCGGAATGATACAGATCTTCGGTCATAAACTCTACCGGCAAGTTTGTTCGCCTCAATCATGTATTTTGTATAGGTAAACATAAAGTTGCTGTCCGTTTTCAGGTGGATAATACCATTCGGTTGCAAGAATTTGCGATACCTTTCCATAAAATAGGTAGAAGTCAGTCGCTTGGTTGCTTTCTTCATCTGCGGATCAGAGAAAAGTAAGCCATATTTCACTCACTTCGCCTTCAGCAAAAAACGCTCGATGATTTCAATATTAGTACGCAGGAAAGCGACATTCTTCATTCCGGCCTGTAATGATTCCGTCGCTCCCGTCCACATACGGGCCCCTTTTTATATCCACTGCTATAAAGTTCTTTTCGGGGAACATCTTACCCAGGCCGACGGTATACTCACCACGTCCGCAACCCAACTCGAGCACTAATCGGATGATCGTTTTTAAAAAACTCCTCATGCCATTTTCCCTTCATGTCAAAAGGCACATTATCCACCGCCGAATAAGGATATTCGAACACATGCGGGTAACTCGCCATATCGGCAAACTTCTCTAATTTATTCTTTCCCATGAAAATTAGTCAATCATTAGGTCGCAAAGGTACTGATTTTGATGCAACCGACAAAAAGAAATGGAGCACAGATTTCTCCATGCTCCATTCTATAGTACTGAATGACTTTCGTCTTATCAAATCTCAACATTACTTCAACGTTTCCTCTACATTTCCACCTTGCTGAGCTTTCAAATCTTCATAGAAAGCAGCACGTGAGATACTTGCAACATACGGTTGCAAGAAAAAGAAGTCCAATACCCAAAGTGAAAATACAAAGGATAGCCCAGCCGATGAAGCTCAGATCAAGCAGGAACAATTTCATCTTGTTGCCTTCCATCATTGCCATACTTTTTCTCAATAGCTGCATTGTTTTTCATTTCCGGCTCATCTTTCAAGATAAAATCGGTCATTGCATACGAATAATACTTGATAATACCCGGTATAACCAGCAACAGTGACCACAAAGCTAGTATAGACAGCCTGAAGCAACTTTAGTTACAAAAATACGTCCATAATCCTGGAAGCCTTCGAACAAAACACCAAAGTCAATCTCTTTGCCCTCTAATACACCAAGCATTACAATAGTAAAACCGTATGCAACCGGAAGTCCGACAAACAAGGAACATAAACTTCCAATCACAGGGATAGCAGATAATCCACCGACAATTGCTGAATAAATAAGTGCAGCAACGGCTGCCATAGGCCACTTGCCTCGAAGTACCTCACGCGCTTGGGCACGTAGTTCTGAATTTAGTTTTTAACATAGTGAATAATATTAATTGATAAATGTGTTATTTCATTATATACAGTTATTCCACAATTGTCACCCAGCCATGCGTATCCGGTTCGTCGCCATACTGAATTCCACGCAGCTTATTGTACAATTTCGTACAGATAGGTCCCGGCTTACCGTCTTTAGAGATAACGTATGATTTACCGTTTTCCAAATCATCAATACGCTGAATCGGGCTGATTACCGCAGCCGTACCACAAGCACCTGCTTCTTCAAATGTTTCCAATTCTTCTTCCGGTATCGGACGGCGTTCTACCTTGATACCCATATCTTCTGCCAACTGCATCAAGCTCTTATTGGTAATAGAAGGCAGGATAGAAGATGATTTCGGAGTAATGTACGTATTATCTTTAATTCCGAAGAAGTTGGCTGCGCCACACTCGTCGATATATTTCTTTTCTTTTGCATCCAGGTAAAACTCGCAGGAATAGCCCAGATCGTGTGCTTTCTTGTTAGCACGAAGACTGGCTGCATAGTTACCACCCACTTTATAAATACCTGTTCCATGAGGTGCGGCACGGTCGAACTCACGGATAATAACATAAGGATTAGTAGAAAAACCACCTTTGAAATAAGGACCTACCGGAGTTACGAATACCACAAACATATATTCTTCGGCAGGATGTACGCCTACCTGGGCACTTGTTCCGATCAACAACGGACGAATGTATAGAGAAGCACCGGTTTCATAAGGCGGAATAAAACGTTCGTTCAGCTTTACGACTTTCAGAATTGCTTCTTTGAACCGTTCTGTCGGAAGTTCTGCCATCAGAATTCCCTGGCAAGTAGATTGCAGACGGGCAGCGTTTTCTTCCAAACGGAAAATACGTACTTTACCATCCTTTCCACGGAATGCTTTCAGCCCTTCAAAGGCTTCCTGACCATAGTGTAAACAGGTTGCCGCCATGTGCAAATTGAGGTGTTCGTCACTACTAACCTCTAATTCTCCCCATGCACCATTACGGAAATTGATTCTCACATTGTAATCTGTCTTCATATATCCGAACGACAGATTCGCCCAGTCTATTTCTTTCATATTGTTATGTATTAGTTTATTTTCTATGCATTGAAACGCAAAAAATAACTTTTTATTCTTCAGATTGCCTCTTTTCTTTGCAATAATTTTTCGACTTCCCGGTCGGCTTTTGTTAGTTTATCCTTGCAAAAGGCTATAATTTCATTGGCTTCTTTTATTTTCTCACTCAAAATGTCGATATCCAGTTCGTTATTATCTATCTGGCGAACGATCTTTTCAAGACGTTCCATTGCTTGGGAATATGTTTCTTTTTTTGCTGCCACGATAATTGATATTTAATGGTTAATAATGAATGTTTTTATGCAAATACACGTTTGACGGATAGCTACTTTTCTACTACCGATCGAACTTCTCCTTTCGATAGCCGGGTTATCAAATGCTCTCCCGGTTTCAGTAAAGAAGCATCCGTCACCGCTTTCCCATCCTTTATTGTAATACTATATCCCCGACTCAAAAGTTTATCCGGAGAAGCGTCCGCTATTCGTTGTTGCAAAAAGTTCCAACCGGTGAGATTGACGGGCCACCAATGCTTTCGTCACCTGTGACAAATCTTTCTTTGCTGCCAGCAAAGAAAAACGGGCGTCCGCAAGTTTGCGATGAACAAGATTGGGAATACGGGTTTGGAGAGTTTCCAACCTTCGTCGTTCCAGATCAAGAAGCATATAAGCTCCCTGTTGAATCCGCATAGATAATTCTTCCAGATGCTCCGCGACTTCCGCCACCTGGTGAATCAGGAGTTCGGCAGCAGCCGTAGGAGTTTTCACCCGGGTATGAGCCACGGAATCAAGCACTGTATCATCGCGTTCATGCCCAATACCGGTAATAATAGGTAATGGAAATTGCGCACATGCAGCTGCCAATAGATAAGTATCAAAGCCGGACAAATCGGAAGTAGCTCCACCGCCACGAATGATGACTACTACGTCAAATTCATTGATGCGGGCATTAATACGATCCAAAGCAGCCAACACGGATTCCTCCACCTGATTTCCCTGCATTAAAGCCGGAAAAAGTCCGTATAGAAAAAGAATCCGCCAGAATTGTGCTGCAACTGATGACAGAAATCTCCATATCCGGCCGCAGTAGCCGAAGAAATGACAGCAATACGCTGGGGAAGAATCGGTATCTCAAGCTCTTTATTCAGCGTCAACACTCCCTTCTTCCAACTGCAATAATATTTCCCGACGGCGACGAGCCATATCTCCCAATGTATAGGCAGGATCAATATCAAGCACGGTCAGACTGTAACCGTAAAGTTCGTGAAACTGAACTGTTACTTTCACCAACACCTTAATGCCGGAAGTAAATAGCTGCCCTGGGTTTCCTCAAAGTAAGGTTTCAGCAAGCGGTAGATATTACTCCAGATCATACCCCGTGCCTTGGCTACGAGATTGTTGCTGCGCGGATCTTTCTGCACGAACTCCAGATAACAATGCCCTGTCGTATTGGAACGGACATCGCTCAGTTCTGCCTGTATCCAATATTCATCGGGCAGGCATTGCTCCAGACTACGGCGCACGAGTGCATTCAGTTCTAAAAAGAGAAAGCCTCTCCCCACCCTCTTCCACAGAGGGAGATTCTGATTGCTTGGACTTATACATATTATTGAGCATCATTCGTTTATATAATAAATCAGGAACAGGTCACACACTTTTTTTAAATAAGAGTAACTTGAAAGCAACTACAAATTCCGTGTTTTACAATAGATAATTAGTTAGCAAGGACACTTATTTCCTTTCTGTGGAAGAAGACTGGAGGTAAGCCTTCCACAAATCGGGAATACCATATCCATATATGTTATCCGGGAAATCGGCTCTATCCCCCGATTGACGTACCAAATCAATAATCTGCTTTGCTGTCAGCTTCGGACAAGCCTGCCACAAACAAGCTATCATACCGCACATAATCGGAGAAGAAAAAGAAGTTCCGTTGGCACGGCGAAGATTACCATCCGTTCCCATCACATCCGAATTCAGACCGACAGCCACTACATCCGGTCTTCACACGTCCGTCAGCCGTATTTCCAACAGAAGAAAACGGCGCCATTCTCCAGATTTGTTACAGCTCCCACAGTTATAATATTTTCCGCATCTCCCGGAGGAGTAATCTTCTTCCACGAACCCGCGCCCGAATTTCCGGCACTGCAAACAACTACCATTCCTTTATCGGCAGCCTTCGCAGCTTCACGGGACATCAGCGCATAATGACCATTCAAGTCACGGTATCTATAATTCTTCGCAGGATCGTCAAATGAGTAGTAACCAAGCGATGTATTCACTAAATCCACTCCTACACTATCGGCAAACTCGATGGCTGCCGCCCAGTAATCCTGTTCTACCAGATTCTCCGAATATTCGTCCTCGCTACGCAACAACCAATAAGAAGCTTCAGGAGCTGTACCAATCATCACATGCGGCTGATTCATGGCCATACAGGACAATACAGACATTCCATGACTGCTTTCTGCATAAATATCTGCCTCCGGATTCACAAAGTCACGCACACCGAGGATATGGATATTTTTCATGGCATCAATCTTATCTACATTATGGAATCCGGCATCAATCACGGCAATGGTCATTCCCTGTCCCTTAAAAACCTGCATCATGCAGGGAGATCGACGCGGCTCATAGCCGCTTGCGTGATTGCAGGACCGTAAAGGCTATCGGTGCGCAACGGTTTATTTATCAATGAGTCTCTTTGAAATGCTCTTTGCGTGATACCTTTCCACACTCTTTCTGTAGAACGTACAAAAGGCAGTTGAGCTATTTCGCTGATTAACATACTGTCATTACAAGAAACAGTGACGAAATTATCCCATTTTCCGGTCACAAGTACATGAACACCTGTTTTCCGTATGGCATCTACATATTTCCTGCAAACCGGTAAATCGGTAGAATCAATAGGCAATCCCTGTTTTTTTCTCCGCTCGATAGATTTCTTAGACAAATACTTTTCCGGTTTTTGCAAGGAATAGTCCGTAGCCGCTTTGTCTTTCAGACTAATTCGATATTTTAAGGTATCTCCCGGAGTAAACTGGGCAAACACACCCAAATACATATTTAAAGCGAGAATCAATACTATAAACTTCTTCATAAGTTATCTTTCTATTTTAATCAATCATAATTCTTCATTTTCCATAATCACCAGCCCGATTCCTCTTTGGGAAGCAATGAAAGCTCCTCCCAGCACCCGTTTTCCATCATAAAACACAGCTGATTGTCCGGGAGCAATGGCCGAAGCTATTTCAAGGAAATGTATCAACAAACGTCCGTCTTCCAATCTTTTCACCCGGCAAGGAATCGGACGACTGCGATAACGAATCCGTACCGTCAGATTCTCACATCCGAACAATTCCCGTTCATCCACCATTTTATCCTGCTCCGCCAACATGTATTCAGTTTCCAGCTGGTCGGCATTTCCAAGCATCACCGTATTTTTCTGCGGATTGATTTTCAACACATAGGCAGGCTTTCCTAAAGCGATCTCCAATCCTTTTCGTTGGCCAATCGTATAATAAGGTGCTCCTTTATGCTTCCCAAGCTTCACTCCTTCAGAGTTAACAAACCATCCCGGTCCAATTTCACTATCCAGTTCGGGGCACTGCTCACGAAGAAAATCACGGTAATCCCCCTTGATAAAGCAGACTTCCATACTTTCTCCTTCTTTCGACTTTGCTTCATATCCTTTCTCTGCAAGATACTCACGAACCTTCACCTTCGTATAATCTCCCAATGGGAAAATACAACGTTTCAGCACATCCTGCCCCAATCTCCAGAGAAAATACGACTGGTCTTTCTTATCATCGTCTCCGGCTACTATATAAATATTTCCGTTTTTCTCTTCCAATCGTGAATAATGTCCGGTAGCCACCCATGCACAATTCAACTTATCCGCCCACTCCGCCAACACGCGGAACTTGAACGCGGGATTGCACATCACACACGGATTCGGCGTACGCCCCTGCTTATATTCGTCTATGAAGTTTTTTACGATGGTTTCTTTAAAAGGAATACGTTCATCTGCTACATAATGTTCGATCCCCATCCGTTCAGCCAACTCCCTGGCATCCTGTGGTTCATCTCCCCATACGCGCATGGTAACCCCTACAATCTCGTATCCTTGTTCCTGCAGCATCAAGCAAGTAGCGGTGCTGTCTATGCCACCACTCATACCTACCAATACTCTCTTATCTCGTTCTTCCATTCGAATTTTGAAAATTTACATGGATACAAATGTACGAGATTTTCAAAGAGAAAAGTTGCTTTTCTGAAAGAAAATCCTTATATTTGAAATATACCAAAAAGCGAGAACAATTATGGCTAACCCCAGATTACCGGGCATTTCCGAGAACGAGCAAGCCTTATTGTATGCCAAACTGAATGAATACAACCGAGGCAGAGCCTCTTTCAAAGAGGTAGGAGTCTACCTGGTGGTGTTGCCCCGACCGGGGAAACCAAATTATTCCCTTTGGCTGTACTCTCCCCTGCCCGAAAAGCAATCCATTCTTTATATACATGACCTGTCACCAGACATCAACGAATCCCTGCGGATGGCCAGCACGATGTTTTATTATTCGAAGCGTTGCATCATCCTGGTAGATTACAATGAGAAAAAGAATGCAGAGTAACGGTGACGATCTTATCTTCTTCGGAAAATACCGGGGACATTTTCTACATGAAATCCTCAAAATAGATCCCGCCTACCTAAGTTGGGTAGCATACAAATTCATTCCCAAAATTCCGAAACAGGAACGTTTCGTCAAAATAGCACAAGGCTTATCATTCCATACACCTGGATATAATGATCAGAAAGTCGAGAGAGAAACGTTCATCAAGCCGCTATTTGGGAGAATTAGGGGAAAAGCTGACTGACTTAAAATTAAAAGTCACCCGGGTACGACTGGAAGACGATCCATACAAAACAAGAGTGAACGGCACTACCCCACAGTTTTTTGTCAAGCAGGTACTGACTTTGACCGATGCCAGTGGAAATTTAGTCACCATGAGTATTCCATCAAAAAATCCCAGTGCGGTTTCATGCACTCTATCCGGGATAGAACATGAATACCGACTGGGAGATATTATCTACATCGAATCGGCGAAAGTATCGCGCCGATACGAAAGCTATGGTTCAAAATACACGCGCCTTAGCCATGTGAAGTTCGCAAGCCTCAACGTTTAGTCCAATCGTCCTTGACAAAGCTTGCCGGATAAGAGACCTTATCCACGACACCGTCTTTCTGACGAATCCAAGATGTGAATGTACGGGCACCCTCATCCAATACGATGATACGCGCACCATTCGGCAAATGGTTATATTCCGTATTTCCACCGGTAAAGCGTCCATAAGCCAGAAGGATATCTTTCCACATCACTGCATAGTCATTATCGTGGTCGTGTCCTACAAACATACCCATCACATCACCAGCTTCTTTCATCGCTGCAAGCATTCCTGTATTCTATTTAGGCGCACAGGCTTCCTCCATACGAGTTCCACGAAGAATTGCATTTTCGCTACGGGCAGCTTCATTGTATTCAGGAAGAGGAATATGGAAAAAAGCAAGAGCCGGCAGAGGCTGTCCGCCGTTTTGCACTTTATAAGCCGCACTCTGTTGACGATACCAATTTATCTGGTCGAATGTAAGCCATGCATATCCCCTTCACATCTTTCAAAGGAGAATAAGAGTGAGAATCCATGCAATATAGCAAAGCAGCATCCTTCTTTAGATTGGAAGACGATTTCACTGTCAACACATAATCCGGCGACAAAACTGTTCCGCGATCAGGCAATAAATTGCCGGGAACTTGACGGATGATATCATATAACTGTTCCCGTGTCATTCCCTGTTCATTGTCATGGTTACCAAAAGTGACCACAAAAGGTAGTTTACGTTTAACTACCGGTTCCAGTACCTGCAACATTCCGGAATCCGCCGGAGCAGAATAAACAACATCACCGGTAAATATCACCAAATCCGGACGTTCGTCATCAAGCACCTGATTAATACGTTCCAGAGCTATATCTGAAGCCCGATTTCCATATTTAAAATGCACATCGGTAAATTGTACAATCTTGAATTTACCATCTTTGCTAAATTTCAGTTCACTCTTTTGAGCCATACAAAAAGTCGTTACCAATAAGAAGGCAAGTGTTAAGTAAATTTTAAAAAGACGAATCATAATTATTTGTTTTAGGGGGTTAAGCAATCTTCTCTATCAGCACAGTAGCATAAGCCGATATACCTTCTTCACGACCTGTAAAACCGAGTTTCTCGGTAGTAGTCGCCTTAATGGAAATATCATCCATATCAATCCCCATAACAGTTGCCATCGTCTCCTGCATCAAAGGAATGTGCGCTTTTAACTTCGGGCGTTCGGCACAAATAGTTGCATCGATATTGCCCACTTTATATCCTTTGGTAGCAATCAACTCCACTGTTTTTTTCAGCAGTATCTTGCTATCTATATTTTTAAATTCTCCTGCCGTATCGGGGAAATGATAGCCAATATCACGCATATTCGCCGCCCCCAACAGAGCATCGCAAACAGCATGCAATAATACATCAGCATCCGAATGCCCCAGCAATCCTTTGTGTGTTCCAAAAGAATGCCACCCAGCCATAACTCACGACCTTCGACCAACTGATGTACGTCGAAACCAAAGCCTACTCTTATCTTCATATTTTATATAACAAATGAGTACTAATGAATAAAAAAAGATCAACGAATATAGAAATCCAGCAGTTTTTCTCCCTCCAGATAACCTTGCAAACGCTGTCCGATACTAACAGGACCTACACCCACAGGAGTCCCAGTAAAGAGCAAGTCACCAATTTTCAAAGTTACAAACTGGCTTACATAAGCGATTATATCATCTATCTTGAAAAGCATATCTGCCGTACAACCGCGCTGCACTTCCTTACCGTCGATCAACAAATGAAAGTCAAGATTCTGAATATCCTTATAGTGCTCCACCGGAACAAAAGTTCCAATAGCAGCCGACGAATCAAAACCTTTGCAAAGCTCCCAGGGATTACCCTGCTCACGGAACTTCCGTTGAAGGTCACGGGCAGTAAAGTCAATGCCTACGGTCACTGCGTCATAATAACGATTGGCAAAGCGGGGGAGCTATATTTTTTCCCCAATCGATTAATACGAACCACCAGCTCCGTTTCATAATGTATCTCTTTAGAAAAATCGGGAATGAAAAACGGTTTACTATCTTTCAGGATAGCGGAATCGGGCTTCATAAAAATCACCGGTTCCGTATTTATCTGTGTATGTCCCAGTTCTTTGTTATGCTGGGCGTAGTTCATTCCTACTGCAATAATCTTCATTATTTCTCGTTAAAATTCAATCGGTTAAACATAACAGCCAAATGAGCATATAGAGACGTATTCTGCACCACTATATTCTCGGGTACACGGATTCGGAAAGGAGTAAAGTTCCATACCGCCTTTATACCTCCGTCTACCATTTTATCTGTAATTTCCTGAGCTATATTAATAGGTACTGTCAGCACACCGATATTCACGTCATATTCTTTCATCTTTGTTTCGAAATCATCAGAATGAAAAATAGGAATGCCATTCAGGTCTTTTCCCACCAATTCGGGGTTGACATCAAAAGCTGCCACAATCTCCAGTCCGAAATGATGCAAACCCGAGTCCCGGAGCAAAGCGGCCCCCAGACTACCTACACCAAACAAGAAGGCTTTATGCATATTGGTAAATCCTAGAAAGCTCTCTAATACCTCAATCAGTGCGTCAATGTTATACCCCACTCTCGTACGCCCCGATATATTGACGTACGACAAATCTTTGGCGATTTGGGATGCGTCAATATTTATTTCCTTAGAGATTTGTGTAGAAGAAACGTATTGTTCTCCTTTATCTTTCATCAGTTTTATATTGGACAGATACCAGGGAAGTCTGCGCAAGGTAGGCTCCGGCACTTTATCCGCCTCTTTTCGTATATAAGTGCTCATACTTCTTACAAAATTTGGTATTTTGCAAAAAAGTACATTATTTTTTGAGACTGACAACCCTATAACAGAAAACCTTAATAGAGATTAAACAAAACGATGAAAAGAGACTCAAATTTTGCTCTTTTTCGATAAGTTTAATACTTTTGAAAAAGGATTAAAAATGACAAGTATGAAAAAATAATGATTGGAAAGATAGATTGAACGTTGTGTACTCCACGAATCCTGACTTCGGTTATGAAATGGATAACGATGAAGAACAGGTTACCCTCGACAAAGACAAGCAAAACCTGCGAGTTTCCATTGACAAAAAGAACCGGGTGGTAAAGTGGTAACATTAATTACCGGATTTGTGGGTACGGATAATGATTTGAAAGAGCTAGGCAAGTTACTGAAAAGCAAATGTGGAGTAGGCGGTTCAGCTAAAAGACGGAGAGATAATGGTACAAGGAGATTTCAAGACCAAGATCATAGATCTACTCATCAAAGAAGGATATACTAAAACCAAAGGTATAGGAGGTTAAATTAAATAATACAAGAAATGAGAAAAGTAATATTATTCTGTGCGGCAACACTATTCTCACTGTTGTCATTCGCACAAGAAAGTGATGCGGATATTGTAAAGGTAGGTGACAATATACCTGCCTTCACCCTTCATTCAACAGCAAACGGCACCATAAACTCTGCAGATCTAAAAGGGAAAGTTGTATTAATCAATATTTTCGCTACCTGGTGCGGCCCTTGCCAAAGCGAACTGGCTGAAGTTCAGAAAAATACTCTGGCCTAAATATAAAAACAACAAGGATTTCTGTATGTTAGTGATCGGTCGCGAGCATACAGACGACCAATTAGCGGAATACAATAAAGAAAAAGGTTTACATTTCCCCTCTACCCGGATCCCAAACGGGAAGTTACAGGTAAATTTGCCACCAAAATGATTCCCAGAAGTTATTTAATAGACAAAGAAGGAAAAGTAATATCAGCTACTACCGGCTATGAAAATGGAGCCATAGATACGCTGATGAAGCAAATAGATAAAGCATTAAAGTAGTCCCTATCCTAAGATATGCCTTAAAAGAAAAAAGAGTCCGGTGCAATACCGAACCCTTTTCCCAAATTTTACATATAATAAATCTGACTTTGTAAGTAGTACTTAACAAGATTTGAATCAGATTATTCAGCTTTCAAAGTGAAGCGCTTAAAGTCAAGAACCTTCAGTTCAGGATCAGCAGCTGCCAATACTTCTCTTACAGTCTTCTTAGCGTCCATAATATCTTCCTGGTTCAGCAGACAAACTTCCTTCAAGAACTTACCCAGACGCCCTTTAGCAATGTTCTGAATCATTTGTTCAGGCAGATGTGCAGCCTTTTCAGCAGAAACGGTAGCAATGATTTCTTTTTGCTTTCGCTACATCTTCAGCAGTAATCCAGCCTTTAGCCATGTTGCTTTCCATGTGTTCTTCGCTGTCCACATGAGCCGGGTTGATGTTAGCTTTCTTCAGAGCTGCTTCTACAGCCTTCTGTACCTGTTCAGCTTTTGTCTTCTCGATAGCAACTTCGATTTCTTTTTGCTTCACTTCTTCAGAAACACCATCTTCATCAATAGCAATCGGGTTCATGGCAGCAATCTGCATAGCTACTTGTTTAGCCAACTGATCGTTAACTTCCTTGTTGAAAGCAACAATAGTGCAAAGACCATTTCTGTTCATGTGGTTGTAAACAGCAGTGCTTGCGCCTTCTACAGTCATGTAACCATCAAGTTCCATTTTCTCACCTGTGATACCGCTACGGTCAGTCACTGCATCCTGTACAGTACCGTTACCCATCGGCAAAGCTTTTACTTCGTCCAATGTCTTGCATTTGTTAGCCACAGCAAGATCAAGAATATCCTGAGTCAGTTTCACAAAGTCAGCATTCTGAGCCACAAAGTCAGTTTCACACTTCAGAGCAATGACAACGGCATAGTCACCAGTAGTCTTAGCCAAAACGCAACCTTCAGAAGCATCACGTTCTGAACGCTTAGCAGCAACAGCTTGTCCTTTCTTACGGATAATCTCCATTGCCTTGTCGTAATCGCCATCAGCCTCTGTTAATGCATTCTTGCAATCCATCATACCCGCTCCCGACATTTGACGGAGCTTGGTAATATCTGCCATTGTTACAGCCATAATAATTTCTTTTATTTAAATGAATAATAATTTTCAAAACAAAAAAATGTGCCAATCTGCCAATCAAGATGCAAGTGTATAAGCATACCCTTGCACATTAGCAAATTGGCACATTTTATATTTAAGCCTCTTCGTCTTCCTTCAAGAAAGCAGCAGCTTTAGCTGCGTTGATAGCTTCTTCGTCAGATTTGTCGAGTCTAGCTTTAGCTGATTTCTTCTTGCCTTTGTTTGCAGGAGCTTCACCAGCAGCTTCCATATCGATCTTTTCAGCTTTTCTTTCTTCCAAACCTTCGATCATTGCAGCGCAACAAGCATCCAGGATAACTTCTATTGATTTAGTAGCGTCATCATTAGCAGGAATTACGAAATCTACGTTTGAAGGGTCAGAATTAGTATCAACGATACCAAATACAGGAATACCCAAACGGTTAGCTTCGCGAACTGCGATATTTTCTTTCATTACGTCGATAACGAACAATGCAGACGGCAGACGAGTCAGATCAGCGATAGATCCCAAAGTCTTGTCCAATTTTGCACGTTGACGAGAGATCTGAAGAATTTCTCTCTTAGAAAGGTTAGAATAAGTACCATCGTTAGTCAATTTGTCGATAGTAGCCATTTTCTTCACAGCCTTACGGATAGTCGGGAAGTTAGTCAACATACCACCCGGCCAGCGTTCGATTACATAAGGCATATTAACAGATTGAGCTTTCTCAGCTACAACCTGCTTTGCTTGTTTTTAGTAGCAACAAAAAGAACTTTCTTGCCTGATTTGGCAATCTGTTTCAAAGCTTCAGCAGCTTCATCTACTTTTTGCAACTGTTTTGTGGAGGTCAATGATGTGAATACCATTGCGTTCCATGAAAATATAAGGAGCCATTGCAGGGTTCCACTTTCTCTTAAGGTGTCCGAAGTGGCAACCGGCTTCCAATAAAGTATCAAAATTTGTTCTTGACATCTTGTTTTTCTTTTAATCGTTTACTTTCTTTTTTGTTTTTTCTAAACCAACCGCTGGGTAGTCTATGAGCAGAGTCCCAGTAGTTTAGATACTAAACATATTCCTCGGTCAGGCAGCACATTAACGCTTGCTGAACTGGAATCTTCTACGAGCTTTCGGCTGTCCCGGTTTCTTACGCTCTACAGAACGTGGGTCACGAGTCATAAAGCCTTCTGCACGAAGAGCAGCTTTATCTTCAGCGTTGATTTTAACCAATGCACGGGCAATTGCTAAACGCAAAGCCTGAGACTGACCTGTGAAACCACCACCACACAAGTTAACTTTGATGTCATACTTCTCAGCAGCACCCATCTTGTTCAATGGTTGTTTTACAACATACTGAAGAATAGTTGATGGAAAGTACTCTGCAAGGTCTCTCTTGTTAATAGTAATCTTTCCTGTACCTTCGCTTACGAAAACACGTGCAATTGCACGTTTACGTCTGCCTAATGCATTTACTACTTCCATTATATCTTATTTATATGAATTAATATCAATCATTTTCGGGCTCTGAGCTTCATGTTTGTGTTCGCTACCAGCGTATACATACAGGTTACCCAGCAATTTAGCTCCCAAGATATTCTTAGGAAGCATACCTTTCACTACTTTTTTTTCAGTAATCTCTCTTCGCCGTTCGGTTTAGTAATCAAACGGGCAGGAGTCATTTCTCTCTGACCACCAGGGTAGCCTGTATATGACAAATATACTCTGTCATTCCATTTGTTACCAGTCAGTTTTACTTTGTCTGCATTGATGATAATAACGTTATCACCGCAGTCTACGTGAGGAGTAAAGTTTGGTTTGTACTTTCCTCTCAACAATTTTGCAACTTTTGCTCCCAGACGACCCAGTGTTTGGTCTGTAGCGTCAACAATAACCCATTCTTTGGTTACCGTTGCTTTGTTGGCAGAAATGGTCTTGTAACTTAAAGTATCCACTCTAATTTTGTTTTTTAAATGTTACTACTAAAAATATTCTTCACCACATATCAGCCTTCCCCCGGACAAAGGACGACTAACTTGCTATGAATTAATCTCTTATCATTTTGTGATAATAATCGGCTTGGAAAAAGTACGGCTTTTCTTTGAATTGGCAAAATATTTTTGTATATTTTTCCAGTCGCCTATTCTATTGAGAGTCTTCTTAATACCCGTTATTATTCATTCCATTGAGTTTCGGATTACTTTGTATCTCTTTCAGAGGGATAGGGAAAAGTTCGTGTTTGCCCTCCGTAAAATTACGGTAAGCCGGATATGGTTTGTTCTCTTTCTGATTGACGGAACTGATCTCACCAAACAGTTTCAGAGCCTTGCCCAGTACTCCCCAACGTATCAGATCATATTTGCGTTGTCCTTCAAAAGCCAGCCAGCTCAAAGCCACGTTCCCAGTAAAGAGCTGTACGAAACTTTCCTTCCGGTGTAGAGTCGTCGATGAAAGTCAGGTTATGTGTCTTTTTCCGTACGCTCATCATTTCATCATAATTCGCTTCTGTAATAGAAGTTGCTTCAGCACGTGTACGTACGCTATTCAGGAAATCCCATGCTTTTTGTCTATCTGTTCCTGTTTCATTATACGCTTCGGAAGCCATTAATACCACATCAGCATAACGCAAAGGGCAATAGTTCACATCCGCATAATTGATATTCTTGTTCCACGACTCTTTCGGCATCCATTCCCGGCGCCATTTTCCTACATACCAGCTTCCTGCGCTTCTTTCTTCTTTTTACATGCTCTTTTTTAGTACCATTCCAGGTATAACGATAGGTGCAAATAGCAACATCACGGCGTTTATCGCTCGCTTCGAAGAAGTTACGCCATTCGGGAACGACTATAAAGAAAGCGTTGGCACGTCCCATATACTGACTTGATTCAGATACAGAAACTCCGGTAGGTTCCGCCACCTGCGGACCGTTATAAATCCCCCATGCTCCACCATTACGACGTCCTTGCGAATGATAGAAAGCAATCTCCCAAAGACTCTCCTTATTATGCAGTACCCCCTGCGAGTAGCTTTTAAAGAGTGCCTCATAACCACCGTCATAAAAATCATGGTACCCTTTCTTTTCAAAAGCCTCCCACTCTTCTATCACTGCATCGAAATATTCCATTCGCTTACTGTCCTCCGGACGTTTGAACTGTCCATTCGACTGAAGGCTATATCCTGCACGCTGCAAATATACACGCATCAGCAATGCACGGGCAGCTCCCTGTGTCACCCGTTCGGGACTGGAAGAAGCTGTTGCCCAATCCAGATTGTTCTTAGCGAAAGTAAGGTCGGATATAATCTCGTCATAAATCACCTCCCTGTCCACACGTTCACCAAAAAGCAGATTCGTAGGATGAAGAATAAGATGTTTTGAAAGGCACATCTCCCCAATATCTCACCAAATCAAATGCGAGGAAAGCACGCAGAAAGCGAGCTTCTGCTTCCAATGCTTTCAGGCGGGTATTTTCTGCGTATCCTGTCATGCCACAGATTCCGTCAATGGTGAGGTTAGCCCGGTCGATTCCCTCATATTTCAGTTTCCAGATACTTTCAATCCATGTGTTCGTGGAGTTTAGCTGATAATGTGCAATATCGTGAACCTGATTGTCAGACTGCGTACGAGCCGTATAATAGGTATCGTCCGATGCGGGAGAAGCCATTTCGTACCAACCGTAATGATTAAAGTCCGACAATGAACTATATATTCCCATCACTGCCATTTCCGCTTTATCTTCCGAATCGAAATAGCGGTCCCGGTCATATTTTGAGTTAGGTTCTTCCGTTAGCAAATCCTCGCAAGAGGAAAATCCTGTTGCCAACAAGGCGAATACGGCATATAATAGATGTATCTTTTTTCATGATTACTATGTATTTAAAAAATTAAAATGCTACGTTGAGACCAAAAATAAAAGAACGGCTAAGCGGATACGCTCCAAAGTCAACACCCGGTGTCAAACCGCTTTTCATCGTAGAGACTTCCGGATCGAAACCTGAATACTTGGTCCAAGTTAACAGATTATTACCAGTGGCATACAAACGCAAGTTTTTCAATCCCACCCTTGCAATCAGATTTTTAGGGAATGTATATCCCAAAGTCACATTACTTAGTTTCAAATAGGAAGCATCCTCCACTGCCCATGAATGAATATAATTATCTCCTTGTTGAGCATCATGATAAGCGGCTACGGTTTTACCAGCATTCAGAGCAGCCAGTTCTCCGGGATCTGTCACTTTCTGTCCATCCGAATTGATGGTCATCCAGCGATTAGAGCTATTCATCACGTCCAATGCGTTGTAGTTCAGGCTACCCACCTTACTGGTAACCAGTTTGGTCGCATTCAGCACTTCGTTGCCATAGCTGAAAGTCAGGAATATACTTAAATCAAATCCTTTGTAAGTAAAAAGAATTGTTCAAGCCTCCGTAGAATTTCGGTTGAGCGTTACCAATGACTGTTTTATCATTTTCATCAATCACATTATCATCTCCGGTCAAGTTCTTAAACTTCCACATGCCCGGACGAATCTGGCCTTTATCACCATGATAAGGTATACCATCTTTCAGGGTATAGGTCTGCGTAGAAGCATCATAATTGAAATCATCTACCTGATACAGCCCTTCGGTGATGTAACCATAGAACTGTCCTAATGGTTCTCCGACAGCAATACGATGGGTATTTTGGTTAAAGCCGAACTTGGCTTCATAGAGTTGTACCGCCTCACCGGTCAATGCTTTCACTGAATTTTTATTGTGCGACAGCGTCAGTGTAGTGTTCCAACTAAACTTCTTTGTAGAGAAATTCACAGTATTCACAGTCAGTTCCACACCTACATTCTTCGTTTCTCCGGCATTAATCAACATACTCTGATAACCGGAAGAATAAGGCAACTGGGCGTTAAGCAGCAAGTTACTACTCCTATTTATATAGAATTCGGGCGAAATGGTGATACGTTGATTCAGAAATCCTAAATCGACCCCCATATTAAAAGTCTTGTTCGCTTCCCACTTCAGGTCGGGATTCGGTATCTGCTTGGAAGCATAACCGGGAGTAAGCTGATCTCCCATAGCTGTGATGATGGAAGACATCAAAGCAAGGCTGTTATAACTACCGATTCTGTTGTTACCCGCCAAACCGTATCCGATACGGAATTTCAAGTCGGAAAAACATTCAGTTTCTTTATAAAATCCTCTTTCACCTACACGCCATGCTGCTGATACAGCAGGAAAATATCCCCATTTATTATTCTTTTCCGAATTTAGAAGAGCCATCCGCACGGAACGTCGCAGAAAACAAATACTTATCCGTAAAGTCATAGTTGAGACGAGCAAAGAAAGAGAGCAGATTATCATCATAGTTTTCATCGGACGAAGCAACGGACGGAGTACCCAGACTCATATCTCCCAAAATGAACTCATCGGTAGGCAACCCACTGACACCGGATTCGAGTACACGAGTCCAGCGTTTTACAAATTCCTGTCCCAATTGTACCACCACTTTATGCTTCTTCTGAAAACGTTTGTCATAAGTCAGGACGTTAGAAGTCTGAAAACTTCCGGTCTCCGTATTTCTGATAGAGCCGTAAATACCGTTACGTCTTCCCATTATAGATTGGTCGCCATAAAAAGCTCCCGGCGATAAAGTTGATAACGCATACCTGTATTGTTGCGGAAGGTCAATCCTTTGATGATTTTGAAAGTCAGTCCGCCATTGGCTTGCAAAGTGCGTGTTTCCTTATTATCCTTTTCTTCAGCGGCGGCAATCAATGGGTTCTGCATCACGTTTCCATCCGCATCGCTTAATACAGGGTCTTCTCCTGCCAACAAATCCGGGTCATTGCCACGTATACCAATGGTAGGACGGTATTGCAAAATCTGAACCATTTTATTAAACTTTGCATCTACATTGCTTCCCGCCTTCATTCGTTCCATTTCCGGCAACACCAGCTCCATACACTTTCAGATAATCGAAGTTGATACGTCCTGTAACGGAGAGCCGCTTATTCACTTCGCTTTTCACGCTAAGCGCAATATTATGTTTGTCGCTGCCGCTATATACCATCGCACCTTCATCCTTGAAGTAACCATAAGACATATTGTAGTTCAACTTATCATTACCACCGTTGACGCCTACCCGGTAATTTTGCGTAACGGTAGTGCGTCCCATCGTACGATCCAGCCAATCGATACCTTTACGGTTACCATAGTTTTCATGAAGATCGACAAAACCACCATAACGGTTTTGCCATGACCGCATACTTTCCTCGGGATCAGTAGCATCGCCTAATGTTCTTTCATAATCCGCCAACACAAATTCCTCTACACTTAATACATCCAACCGCTTGGCAAGCGTACGCACACCTACATAAGAATCGAAAGTAAGTGTTGCTTTTCCTTCTCCTTTCGCACCGCTTTTGGTAGTGATTACCACTACGCCATTTGCTCCACGGGCACCATAAATTGCTGTTGCCGAAGCATCTTTCAACACATCAATACTTTCAATATCGGCAGGATCAAGGCTGGACATACCATCTTCCGTCGGAAATCCGTCGATAATATAAAGCGGTTCGTTGCTTTGCGTAATTGATATACCGCCACGAACACGCACTGACATGGTAGCACCGGGCTGACCGTCTGTCTGTATAATCTGTACCCCTGCCATACGTCCCGCTAAAGCCTGGGTTACATCAGACGAAGGAACTTTGAGCAAATCGTCGCTTCTCACAGAAGCCACGGAACCGGTCAGGTCTTTACGCTTTACTGTTGCATAACCGATAGCTACCACCTCATCCAACAATACCGACGCAGCTTTCATGGTCACATCAATCTGTTTCCTTCCTTTCACGGGTACTTCCATATTTTCCAGTCCGATAAAAGAGAAAACCAAGACATCTTTCTGCGGATCACTAACGGTAATGGTGTATTTACCATTGATATCGGTAATGGTACCCGTGTTTTGTTTTCCTTTCACGGTCACATTTCCTCCAATCACTTCCAAGCCTTCGTTGTCCACCACCTTACCGGTAACGGTCAAACTCTGGGCATAAATGCCGGATACACCGACAAGAAGCAACAAAATGCAAATAATTCTACTTTTCATCATATTCTGTTTGTTATTTATATTCACTATATTTCATTGTTTATCATTGATTTACTACCCGGGTAGATATAGGACTCCGGTCGGTCATTTCTACCACCTGATAAGCCCCGTCTATCTCGTCGTAAAGCAACGAGGAACCCGTATATTGTCGAGAGTAAAATTGCCATTCAACGCAGGATTGTCTGTTCCATAACTAAATACCGCTTGTTCGGTGCGATGACTCACTGTCAGTTCCGGTGCCTTGGAAGCATCCAAAACCGCTTTGATCGTCCAGTCGCCTACGTTAAAGGTATCACCGTCACGGTTAATAATAGAAACAGCCTCATCTCCTATCTGAATAATAGCCAGGAAACGGGTGGCAGAACAACCGTCAACCCGTGCAGTCAAGTGCCACTGGTTGGGATACTCTGCTCCGGTGATGGCGGGCGGCACTACAAAACGATCCGTTTGGGACAGCGTAAAAACATGTCCTCCAAAAAGTTGTGTCACAGCCACCCATCCTTTGGTCTTATTATCTGTAGACAACGTTTTCTTTACCGCATCAATCTTAAATTCCGTAGGACTATGCAACAGCCACTCCCAGCGGACAGCCTCCGATGCTTCCAATTCATCATACACTATTACTGTATGAGGATGAAGCATCAACACGTGCCGACGGTATTTAGTCAACGGAGTGGCACCGAATCCATTTTCAGGTGTCTGCTCAATACCTGCCTGCTTGAAGTAGCCAACCCACATCGGGTCATTGCTGATACCTCTGTAAGCATGTGAAGCATCCCCCAAACAGTAACTCATATGCTGTCCGCCCATAGCACGCATCACACTGCCATAACCTTCGGTAGAATAAGGTTGCCCGATGCCGTTTACCAACAGTGAATTATGCGCCCTCGTATGGCGATAGGACATCAGATTGTGAGCATCGCTGAAATTCTGATAATAGCCTGTACTGCGATACACATCGACACCCTTATACAACAGATTAAAAGCATTCTGGCTGGCAGTAGTGTGACTGCCGGATCCGAATGTACTGGATCGGAACGAGAGTGCAAGATCTTTTCTACATCTTCCGGTGCACTGTGCATGGCTACTTCACCGGCATCTTTATACCACACCATTTTATCAGCCCCGGCAGGAAAAGCTGTGTTGTAATCCTGCTCGGTACACATCCGGTAAAGACGCAATTCATAATCCCGACGCAACAGCTCCCGACATTCTCCGGCATACCATCCGGCATAGGAATCACCCGTTTCACACGCCAGATAATCAGCAAAGGCGGCAACCAGACGGTTGGGTTCACTACCCTTTTTCACTATTGTCACCAAAGCCATTGCTTTTCGATCCCGGCGGACAAGTATAAACCAGCGAACGTCCGACATTCTGATACCACGGATGCGATAGATAATCGTACCGACTGATAAATGAAAGAAGAGACGGCATATACGCCAAAGTCAAGATATTGGCACTGAAATAACCGGTACCATTGTGCCATATACCGTCGCGATTGAAACCGGAAGCAGGAGCACGGGCTGTCCACAATTCATAATAATACTCCATCATGGGCAGCACTTCGGAAGAATAGGCCGGTTTGTCGTAAAGCGACAAAGCCACTTGAAAAAAGGATCCGCATATTCTGCTGCCAAAAATGATTATCAAAGAGATGGTTTTCCTGAAAACCGCAATTTACCTTGTAATAGTAACGTGCCACACGCATCATCAGTTCTTCGGCAGCAGTACGATCGGAAGCAGACAAGTTATTATAAAGCAGATCGTAGGCTGCAACAAGACACCATGCGATGTTGCTGGCAGTAAAGTTGGATGTAAAAAGTTGTCCATCAGCAGGGGGAGCGACAATCAACGCTTCGAGAAGCTGACGCAACTTTTCGGCATAAATTTCTTTTTGAGTCAGATGATAAGCCTGATAAAGATAAGTGGCATGTTGCCGGAGCTCTTCTGCACGACTATATAAATCAGTCATTCCGGTGTATTCGGCTTTCAATGCCTGAGAAGCACGACTTTGTAATTCTGTATATTCAGGGTGTGAAGTGACACGGTTACGAGCCTCTCCGATACGGTCGTCTAAAAACAGTAAATACGAGGATGCAGACGGGGAGCATTTGCTAAGAATGTCTGAAAAGGAGGTGTTACAAATTCCGGTGTATCATTCTTTACTTCGAAACGATAGATAGCACTCCATTCACCGGGCGTAGTTCCATTAAGATTGGTGGAACGAAAGCGCCAATACCATGTGCCGACCTCCAAACGACGATGAAGATTATACATACACCATTCCTGCGGTTCGGAAAGTAGCGTTTCGGAACTGCTGAAATCTTCAGTACGTGAAAGGGAAAATTGCAGTCTTTCGCCCGTCTTCATGGCTTGAGGAACAATAAGAGGAGCAGGATTCAGATACAATTCATTATCTGCTTTGGGATAAGGTTGTGTCCGTATCTTATCCTGATAGGCATCGGGAATTCCGGCAGGCGTCTCTGGCTGCGTACTGTCCGGTTCGGGCAGCGAGTCAGATGTACAGCTACAGAACAGCTGTACCATGAACAAAAGAAAAACCGATAGGCGAAATGTGGTGTGCATATTATTTTCTTTTCTTGGTATAAGATTAGAGGGCTATTTTCAAAAGTTTCAATGTAAGAAGAAGGTAAAAAGCGGGATGGGGGATCCCACTTTCCTTGAATTTCTATTGAGTAAGGTCGAATAGTGACTATTTAAAAATCGTAATCATTGGACGGCAAAGAGCTTGTTGATTAAGAGCTGCCTTAACACTGATACCCGCCTCCCTGTGCATTAGTTACAGCACCATCAGTCACATTAATACGTACGCCAGAAACATTATTTTGGTTATTGATGGTACTGGAAGCATAATTCACTGTATTAATCGGTGTTCTATCAAACATTTTGCCATTGACAAATTCAAACTCCGGAATATTTTTAAAGTCCTCACTACCAGTAGCAGGCACCTCTTTCATTGTAAACAATGTACCCATAAACGCACTCAATTGCGACAATGTAGGAATATACCATGCACTCAAATTCTCACTAGCAAGAGCATGTTCTCCCACCCATTTCTCATAAGTTGTTTTAAAGGCAACATCTCCAAGACCTGTTAATAAAACGTCCGTAGTCTGTGTACCATTTGTCATACCTGCAGCTGTTTCAGCCAAAGTAGTCAATAATTCAGTATTAAGAGTCTGACGACCAGTCGCCACATTCTCAATCGCTACTGCATATCCGACTATTGTCTTGCCCTGAAGTGCTACAGGATAATTAGCCGGCACATCACTACCAATAGCCTCCATCTTGAAAACAATACCGACAGCATCCGCTGCATCACGTACCACTCTACCTTCTGCATTGATATAACTACCAACCTTCATTTCCAACGCTTCATAATCCGGATCCACTCCTACTTCAATGTCAAAGTTGCCATCTCCGATTTCAAATTTAGCCATAATCTGCATATTAGCATCCAAAGGTAATGTATTTGCCGGTATTTTAATCTCTTTACTATATCCGCCACTCAATGCCATGGTTATTTCTTCTGTAAATTTACCTACATTTGAAGGAGCAAAAAAGAAATTAGCGAACCAATTGCCATCCGCAGAAGCAAAACTTGCATTTGTATAAGTCACAGGAGTCGTAGCAGAACATTTACCCTCTAAAATATCATATCCGCTCAAAGCGTTATATTTTATTTCCAGTTATTAGCTGCCGCAGCTACTTCCGGATTCTTCGGTTTTACGCTCACATTGGCAAACGGCCGCTTCAATGTCACACTGGCATTACCAATCGTTTCCAATTTTCCGCAGAAAGCGTCGCTGGCTGCCATCAACGCATCATTTGTCAGATCGAATGACGCAGTATTATATCCTACTACTCTCAAATCAGCAGTGTTATATACTTTATTAGCAGCACCACTTTCCGGTACGTATTCAGCCCAGAACAATGCTTTCGACACTTCTTTTGTTCATCTACGGAAATAGTGAAAGATACCTTACCGTCTGTAACCGGTTTAGTTACCTGATCGCCTATCTTATCGCCATTAGCATCCAGTAATTGCATGATACATTGCATCGTATAACCGTCAGGGATGGTAACCGCACGGCTAAAGACGTTATTTACAGGAGCCTGTACAGAGATAGTAACAGGAGCATTGATTTCTGTTCCGTTGTCCGAAACGATTTCTTCTTGTCCACAGGATGCAAAAAGCACTACGAACAAAGCCATTAGCGAATAAAATAAGTTCTTTTTCATGATCTTAATTGTTTTATGGTTAAGCAATTCTTAATTGATTTGTCTATTTTATAATTCTCCAAGGTCTACCTCCAGATCACCGTCATAATCGGGGTCGATCCATATTCCTCCATTGGCATCGGAAGTCAGGAAGTTACCGCGTACCGTTGTGTTTTTGCCCCGTTCACAAGGAATACGGAAAGCTGTACGTGCCAGCACTTCATTCTTCTCATTCAAGATTTCGAGCTCTACAGGGATGGAAACGGTTTCTCCGGCATCGGTCAACACATAGTCGAAATCCCAGTATCAGTTCTTTCGTACCATCGGCAGGGGTTCAAAGGCCACTTTATATTCCATGTACATGAGCGAGTTCTTGGGGTACATCATCCCACAAATTGTAGCCGGTAGGCAAATAATCACTGTACTTCACACGAGCGGTAAAACTTTCACCTTTCAGTCCGCCTGTGGACAGTTTATTGAGAAACGTTGCCACATCTTTAGCCACCAGTTCATAGCGTGCTACGGGGCGATACAGTTCAACGTCAAGACTTGTTTCAGCTCCCCAATGATTGCGGAAAGAAGTCAGGTCTGCCATAGCAGAAGCAGCAAAAACATCTTTATAGCGGCTATTCCCTATATACTTTCCGGCAGGAAGGATAAAAGCCAGATTCTTGGCATCGTAAACAAGTCCCTGTTCCGGTGTCTCCGCATTCACATAATCGGCCCACACCAGGATGCGGTAATTACGGGCGTGCAGCTTCATACTAACAGACAGACTGGCACGGTTAAAATCCTCTTCATATACCGTTTGCCGTGCCGCCACCTGTCTATCCAGATAGGCTTCTACGATGAAACGACGCAGATAGTTGGTTTCCGACGCACGGGTGATGGTTACCGGTGCTCTTTCTGCCAAACTTAGATTCATTGCCAGATTAAGGTTGAGTGTTACAGCTGTCGGGTCCACTCCCAGTTCTCCTTCGGGAGTCATTTCCGGTTCTTCGTGCAGGCTGCATCCATTCACCAGCAGGGTGATGAACAACAAGAAAGTGCACTGTGCCAGTATATATAAATTTCTTCTCATATTGTTATCTTATTTATATGTATGTTCCTATCTAAGGTTAGAAGCGGTAGACCAACGATGCTCCCACACGGGTTATCCCCAGTAATGACGGACACGCGTATCCAGCAGTGCGCCGTTGTCTACATTATAATAGGTGTTATACTTCATGTTGGCATATCCCACTCCCAGATTAAATTCCGCTCCCCAGTGTTTGGAAAGAGGGAGTTTGTAACCGTAGCTTATTCCGGCTCCCAACAGCGGACGATCAGTATCTTGATAACGGTCATCGTTCCACTTTACGTTAAACCATGCCACGTGGGCGTGCAGTCCGACAAAGTGTCCCCGTCCTGTCTCATTTCCTATCCACCAGCGGGCTTCAGGTTGCAATGCTACCGTACGCACGCCGTGCTTATCTCCCAAGTCCCACAAACTGCAAGTCAATGGCAACTCTACCGTGATCTTTTTTTATGCACCTGCATTTCCACGGCAAGGTTCAGCAAAGCACAAGCATCATATATTACATTCGTTTTCAGTGCCAGATAGCGTTGACCATCAAAGGCAGCCGCTTTCTTTCCTGTATTCTCTTTGCCGGATTGGCGTTTATCCTCCTCCTTTTTTGAAGAAGTCGCAACTGCTGTTTCCTGCTTTTTTTCCCGCCGGGCTTGTAAACCGTAGTTTCCTCCGGAGCTGCCGAAGTCTGTACACGGGGTTTACCGGGAGTCTGTGCCGACAAGACGGTTATGCCCGATAATGCAGCCAACAGACATATAGTTCTCATATTAAAAGTAGAGCGTCTCATATATTCGTATCTTTCATGTTCATTGATTAGATTTCCAGTTCGGGCACTGTATCCCTCATTACCGTTTCGTACCCATCCTCATTGATGACAGTAGCTTCACCTTTATAAGTGATATTCACCTTCTCTTGAGTGCTGCGGATAAAGAATGAAGGAGCACCGTCGGATTTCAGGTTTACACTAATCAGCCATCCGCCTACTTTGATACGTCCGTCGGACAAGATTTCGGGATCTTTGGCAGGATATTTCAGTGCATGTGTATTGATGACAGTGGCAAAACGATATACTTGTGCCTTTTCCGATGTAGCGGTGAAATGCCAGTGATTAGGATACTTCTTGAACACCCCTTTGTCATCAGCACGTAGCCAGTTGACTGCCGGATAGAAAAAACGGCTCGTCGTATCAGTCTGCAATGTTCCGGTGGAGAAAAAGATAAGCGTCTGATGCTCCTCCGCGGTTCGTGGCTTGAATATGCACGAAGCGATGATTCGATTTATCCACTGTCATGGGATTTTCTGTGGTATGCAGCAAATAACTCCAGTTTACAGGTTCGTCTGCCACTAGTTCGTCATAGATAAAGATGAGTCCTGTCTTTCCCAAATTGACAATGTGACGGCGGAAAGTTTTCACATGATTCTCATCCCAGCCATTTTCGGGCGTATAATGCACCTCCGACTGTTCGCCGCGTGTCAGCCAAAGCGGTGAAATCACTTTTCCGTAAGCATTGGAAGCATCACCCAGCACATACCCGATCTTCTCGCTGGCATAATAACGGGGAATCCATCCATATCCTTCCGTACCGATACGTTGTCCCATACCGTTCACCAGAATCGTATTGTGAGCACGTGTGGCACGATGGCACAACATACTATGTACGTCGGTAAACTCAATGTGGTGTCCGCTACTGTAAAATAATGGTTTTCCACCATAGAACGTATTGAAAAGCATTCTGATTGGCAAGTGCATGAGAGGTAGAACCATAAGGACTTGACCGGAAACTCCACATCGCATTTCCACCTACTCTGTCCCAATTCGTCTGGAAAGAGGCAAGTCCTGTTGCGGGGAAGACGTATCCTGCAGGGAGTGCAGTCAATCCTTCACCTTCCGGCAGAGGTTTATCACATTGCAGGCGGAACCAGGCAAGATCACCGGGCTTATTCAATAAGGCTTTCTTCATATATTCCGGTTCCACTTTCAATGTGCGGCGTACGAAATCAGCGGCATAAGTGTTTCCGGTAAGGCGTGCCAGCGCATCCAAATAACCTATACGGATACTGTTTGGACGTGCCACATTCTGATGCGAACTTCCGTTTCCTCCAGATTTGGAAAAAGGAGGCTGCTGGAAGATGGTATACATGATATTTCCCTGATACCAAGGATCGGAAAAGAAGTCGTAACCGGTCAGTTTGCTATAATAGTAAGGCACTTCTACTAATGTACGGGTGTTGACCGTAAAAAGTAAGAATCGCCATTGTGCCAGCCACCATCTTTGTTCAATCCGGGGAAACGTGCTAACCAGACGTTATAGCAGTAATCCACCCATGTGTTGGCTTCGGGCAGATCGCCATATACACTGAATGCTGCCATTGTAAGGATGCGAAGTGTCATCTGCCACACATGATTGTCGGCGATATGATTTTCCATCCGGTTATTAAAGTTCTCATACATTTCACCACCTTTATTTTTGATGGCTTCCAGCAATGCTTTCTTTTGTGATGTATTCAACCGGTCGTAGAAAGAATCATAAGCCATAGAGCAGAGAGACAATAAGCTAGAAGCATTAAAATCTCCTTTCACATTCTTATCTTTATCCCAGTCGGCCATGATAAATACCCGTTTGATGGCTTCGTCAGCATATTTAGTATCCTGCGTCAGCAACCAGGCCCGTATCAATGCTTCGGTATTGCCTTCTTCCGCATCGATGATGCGACGGCTTTCACGAGTGAGGTATGAATTTATCTGCATCTCGTTCTTCAGATTCTTCACCTGCGAGACATTAATATCTTTCACTGATTTCATTGGAGTCTGAAGTACCTGATCTGCACGCTCAAGATACCATTGTCTTTCTGCCTTTTGTTTGCTGTGATTTATAAAGTCCTTCCATTCGTTCTTCATGATCCACACACGCGGATGGTCGGCAGGTAGTTTTGCCAACACTGTTTTTTTTTTCAATGAAGGCGGACAGAATTTGCCCGAACGATCTTCTACGGTGACTTGCTGTGTGCTTCCCCAGGTCACTTGTCCGTCTTCTACATAACCGAACTGCCAGTACCACACACCCGGTGCAAGCGGTTGTTCCGGATTATAGAACGGCCAGCGAGTTTCCACTTGAACAACTCCGGACTTCAATCCAGCATCCTGCGAATAACGTAACCGATAGGTAATCTTTGTTTTATCTACCTTCTTTACTTTGTGTTCGAATCCATCCAACGGACTGTCCTGCGAGTTCATGTCCGAACGGAGCGGCCATTGGAAAGAAACCGCGCGGTCATTAACCACCGCTTTATCAAGAGGATAAGGAGTGGCACGCATTTCGTGCATCAATGTCTTCTCCGTCAGCTTAATAACTGCTTGTTTTTGCGCATGTGTCATCTGTGCAGTCACAGACAAGATTACGAATGAAATCAATAATACTTTTTTCATGATATCAAATGATTGGTTTTTCTGTAGGCAAATGTAGATAAACCGTCCGAAACGGAACTTTCAATTCATTTCTTCCTTCTCTGATACTGTCTAATAGGACTTTGTTTTCGTTCATTTCAACTTAAAATTCGTCCAAAACAAGCGTTACAGGAGGCTACAAAGAGGGTAAAAAAGAAAATAGCCCCCAAAACGGAATGACTGGAATTGATAGAAAGATGAAGGTTATTAGTTCTTGTTTAGTTCCTTTTTATACGGAAATGAGCTAAACCGTACGGAAAGAAATTGCCTAGTATAGTTCTATCCTTTAAATTTGCACTTTCCGTACCGGAAATGAAAAATAAAAAATAAAGTTGAAATATTACCTTTGTGGTTAAAACAAGTTAACCAAGGAAAGCAGGTGACCCATTGTGTTCTCTAGGCAGAAGCCCTATCCACGGAATTAGTCCTTCTTTCCTTATCAGTTGAACAGATCAATTAGAATTTTTAGGTCGTTGGCCTATTAAAGGATATAGTTTGTTCAACCTATGGTTAACCCTTTAATAGTGCAAAAAATATGGAAAAGAAATGGTTTATTGGCATTGACATCTCAAAAAAAAAACTTTGGATGTTGTTATTTACGTTCCTACAAAGAAACATGCGGACGAAACAAATTATGAACGCTTCTTAAACAAAGAAGAGGGCTACAAGTCTCTTCTTTGTTGGTTGAAAAAAAGAAGAACATGGCAAAAAAAAGGCTGGTCATTAGTATGGAAAATACGGGTATTTACAGTTTTGACTTATGCCTTTTTTCTAGAAGCCGCATCCATCGATTACTGTTCTTTCAATCCTCTTCATTTAAAACGTTCCTTAGGTTTGGTACGTGGGAAAAATGACCGTGTAGATGCCGAAAAGAATAGCCTATTTTGCTTATCTTCATCGGGATGAACTATCTTACTCTAAGCTGTCAGGGAGTTCAATTATCCGTTTGCGTGACTTTGCTGCAGAGAGAAAACGTTTTGTAAAGCAGCAAGCTGAATACAAAGGTTTTCTCACTGATAGAAAAGATTGTGAAATGACTTCTACCATTGAGCGCGCTGCCCATATGGTAAAGATACTGGATGAAGAAATTGCAAGTGTTGAAGAAGAAATGCTGCAAATTATCAATTCAGACCCATCTATTCTCCGAAATTATGAGCTCTTAAACAGTATTAAAGGTATTGGGACGATCAATGCGATGAATACAATCATACATACTAATAATTTTCAGGCATTTGAAACGGCACGTCAATATGCATGTTATTTAGGTATTGCTCCTTTTGAGCATTCTTCGGGAACAAGTATTAAAAAAGGTAAAACAAGGGTTTATCCACGGGAGCAAAACTATTGAAAGCGGATCTTTCACAAGCTGCTAATTCAGCGATTGTATGGGATAAGGAAATGAAAGAGTATTATGAAAGGAAAAGGAAGGAAGGGAAAGCTTATGGAAGTGCTAAATGCAGTCAAGTTTAAACTCTAGGAAGAATGTTTGCTGTGGTCGGGAACACCCTTTGTGGAGTTAATGACTTACAAAAAAGTAAACGGACTGAAATAGCCCGTTTAATTCTTTAACTGTTTTTTGCTTCACATACTTGATGGCAGACAACCGACATACTTCTCTGTGAAACTGGTAGAGAAGTAAGAAGAAGATCCGAACATACCTACCATTCCGCTAATCTCCGAAATGGAGTAGCGCCCTTCAAGCAACAATTTACACGCCTTATTAAAACGGATACGCCGGATAAAGTTGGCAGGCGGTTCACCGGATATGGAATTCATCTTGAGATACAGTGACGAACGGCTCATACAAAGCTGGCTTGCCAACTCATCAGAGGTGAAGTCTTCATTACTGATATTTTCTTCTACCACCTGAACAGCTGTGCTCATGAATTCCTCATCCAGATTATTCGAAGTCATTTTAGCAGTATCTATATCAATCGTATTCGAATAATAGTGTTTCAACCGCTGGCGTGCTTTCAGTTGATTAGCAATTTTTTCCTTTCAATAAATGAATCGAGAACGGTTTGGCAATGTAATCATCCGCTCCAGCCTGAATACCCTCCGTCTGTGCATCGACACTTCCTTTGGCAGACAACAGCAGGACGGGAATGTGGCAGGTTTGCAGATTTCGTTTAATAAGCTGGCAAAGTTTGATACCGTCAATACCCGGCATCATCACATCGGAAAGAACAATGTCCACACGATGCTCTTTCATAATAGCCAATGCTTCTTCGCCGTTTCCGGCGGTAAGTGTCACATAGTTCTGCCGGAAATTATCTTTCAGATAATCCACCATTTCTTTATTGTCATCTACCAACAAGATAGTAGGCCGTTCTTCCTCGCTACCGGCTTCTATCTGGTCGTCGTCCGATTTCTCGTCTGAAACCACAGCCGACGCATCACCAGAGAAATATTCATCAGCCACCGGAAGCTCCCGGAGAGAAGCAGATGTTTCGACTTCATGTGCCGGCAATTCACGTTCTTTCTCCGTGAAGGCAGCCATATCAGCAGGTAGCGTGACTTTAAATTCCGTATATTGAGCAGGTTCGCTTGCTACCGTAATAGTGCCGTGATGCTTTTCTACCAGCATCTTCACCAATGACAATCCGATACCCGTCCCCTTTCGCTGACCGTCTACCTGATAGAAACGTTCGAAAATGCGGGTTAGCTGTTCCGGAGACATACCGATTCCGCTATCTCTTACCGTGAAACCATAGGTATCTCCCTCTGTCGATAAGGAAAGCGAAATACTTCCGCCGTCCGGTGTAAACTTAAAAGGCGTTAGACAGCAGGTTCATCAAGATGGTCTCTACATACGTCCGGTCCGCAGGAAACAATCGTCCTTCCAGATCGGATTTTATATGAAAGCTGATAGCACGTTTCTGCGCATTTTCTTTAAACAGGGCAAAAGCATCTTGCAGCAGTCCTTCTACATTCACCTGCGCAACATGAATAGGCATTGCACCTGCTTCAGCTTTACGGAAATCCAGTAACTGGTTGACAATGTGCAACAACTTACGACCGTTCTTATAAACGTAATCTAGTTTCTGTTGTACCGGAGTACCTTTCAGATTGCTCTGCCCCAAGAGTTCCTCCAACGGAGCCAGTATCAGACTCAACGGAGTACGCAACTCATGAGACATATTCATGTAAAAACGTACTTTCTCCTGACTGATTTCTTCTATCTTGTTTCGTTCTATCTGTTCGATCCGGACTTGCATCTTCATTTTGGCACGGGCAATAAAGAAAATAGATCACAAAGACGAGAAGCCCTAAAGAAAAGAAAATGAAAAGTGTCTTTGCCCACCAAGTCTGATACCACATCGGAATGATATGCACAAAAAATTCAGTGGTCGCCTCGCTCCACTTTCCATTGTTGTTACATGCCTTCACCTTAAACACATACTCACCGGGCGGAAGATTAGAATAACTCGCCCGTGCAAAGGAAACATGACGGGAGTAGTTCCACTTGGTTTCAAAGCCTTCCAATTTGTAAACGAACTGATTCCGCTTACCAGCTAAATAGTTGATAACGGCAAACCGGATATTAAAAAGTTTCTGATCGGAAGGGAACGACATACCCAGCATCCGCCCTTGCTCGTCCTGATAATAACGCACCCGTTCACTTTTCATATCCGTAATCACCTGATTTAAGACAACGGCTCCTGTTACCACCGCATCCGGGGAATATGGATTATCACCCAATTCGTATGGCTTGAAATAGGCAACGCCCCCAAGAGACCCCAGGTAGAATGTACCATCGTGCGCTTTGCAAGCTCCGAAATAGTTAAACTGATCGTGAGGCAATCCGTCCTGCTTTGAATAGTTGAGGAAAGTACCCTCCTCCGTATTGAAGCAAGCCAGTCCCTTGTTAGTTGTCAACCATAAACGCCCCCCGTTCATCTTCCAGTATATTATAAATAAAGTCGTTTGGCAAACCGTCTTTCATCGTATAGTGTTTCCAGGCAGTCGGTACTCCTTCCTTATAGCAATATAATCCTGTGGAAGAACCAATCCAGATTTCATGACGGCTATCCTCCTGTACACAGAAAGCCTGTATCAACCCATGCAGATAAGCCGAAGAGGAAAGATGCAGTTCTTCCAGTTTCCCGCCGGCATACAAAAACAGGCTCTCTTCCGTACCGATCCAGATTCTTCCTTTGGAATCACGGAACAACGTATATATCAATACATTCTCCAACTTTTTATGCTTTTTAGCCAACGGATGCTGCGAAAGTTCGCCGGTCTGTTTGTCGAAAAGGTAAAGCCCGCTCATGCCGCCTACCCAAAGTGTTCCATCTGTTCCGTCTAATAAGGAGTAACAACTGTTAGTCAGGGAAGTAGAATGGGGAAAGGAATATGTTTCTATCCTGCCACTCTGATGACGCAGACGGCTCATTCCCCCTCCATGAGTGCCGATATAGACACTTCCATCCTTGTCCGTCCATATACATTTTATATTGTCCGACTTTAAAGCGTTGGCGGAAGTACCCGTCCGGTAATATGAAAAAGACTCCGGTTTTCCGGTTATAATAATTTAATCCGCCGTCGTTCGTGCCAATCCAGAGATTGCCATTATCCGGATCTTCGGCAATACAGCTCACCGTGTTATCACTTAACGAATTCCGCCAGGCGGAATGTTGCAAGCGTCCGAATGCCGGAGCAAGGGGATGATAATAATTAAGCCCGCCATAAAATGTACCGATCCACATTCCCCTTGATTGTCTTTCAAGATAGAGCGGATGGAATTATGCCCCAAGGTAGTCGGATCTTCAGGAGAAAAACGGCAGATACGGAAAGTTCCCGTCTCCGGTTCAAGGATAAGCAAACCTTCCATGGTTCCTATCCAAACCCTTCCTTTATCATCTCCGGACAATGTCCTGACCGAGTTCGTAAGGAAATAAGCAGGAGTATTTTGCTTGTTATAATGATGTTTTATTTGAAAGTTGTTATCTACACAATACACGCCGTTTGTCAATGAAGCCAGCCAACAGTTGCCGGTTTTGTCATCATAGAGCATATCGGAGATGGTTTCTCCTTTCAATTGGAGAAGAAGCCGGGTCACGTTTTCGTTGCGTACATAATAGAAATAGACACCTTCCGAAGTTCCCAACAGGAAACCGTCATTCATCCGGCAAACAGAATAGATTGTTTTTCCGGCAAGTTCCGGCTGCACTTTCATCCGCCCGGTCTTTTTATCAAAAACCACCAGGCCGATATTGGTAGCAAGCAAAAGCCGGTCGCCTTCCTCCGGTTCTCCGATAGCCAATACTTGCATCGGCTGATTGTCCGGTGAAGAATAATTGGTGAAATTATTCCCTACTATATTATAACGGGATAAACCGACCTGTGTGCCTACCCATACCGTACCTTTCGAATCGGTATGAAGTGAATAGACATGATTGTTTGCCAGACTGGTCGTATCATCCGGCGCTTTATAATACGAAACGAAACGGGAACCTTCATACTAGTTCAGTCCGTCTATGGTGCCTACCCAAAGCTTATTATTATGATCTTGTGTCAGAGCAAGCACAGTATTTTGCGACAGCCCGTCATCCACGGATAATCGCTTAAAATGAATGAAGCTGTCGGCGGCCGATACAGCCAAAGGAAAAAATAAGATGCAAACGGTTAATCCGAATAGGTACTTAAATAGCAAATGCCGGTCTTTCATGAGCTAATATTGAAGAATTTATCGTAAAGATAAGTATTTTCAATTCAATCTGATAAATGAATCCCGTTTTTTAACTCATATAAAGGACCGGTATCGGCTCAAAACAGGACAACCGCGCCAAAGTCCGACAGTTATGAATTCATATTTTAGACGCGGTTGCCCTGAACTTTAATTTTTTTTTACGGTTTCTCTTCAAGTTAGTAAGACGGATTTTCTGATTTTTCTTTCAGATCTTTATAACGTTTCAAGGCTTCCAGATAATAATAATCGGCATAATTGAGCGGAGTATCAATTTCACTGTCGTGCGGGAAACTACCAACCGAATGTAACAGGACGAAACCATGATTTTCTCCCTTCTTGGGCCAAATAATCATCAGAGGATAACTGTTTCAGGATATGCTCCGCATAACGGAAATATTCTTCCCTTGTTTCTTGTCGCCATAACCACTCAACTCCAGCAATGCAGAAGCTGTTACGGCAGCCGCAGAAGCATCCCGCGGTTCATTCGGAATATTAGGAGCATCATAATCCCAATAAGGTACATAGTCATTTTCGGACGGGCGGTGATCGATAATGAACCGCGCTATTTTTATGAGCGGCATCCAGATAGTTCTGCTGCTTGGTAAAACGATAGCACATGGTATATCCATATACTCCCCAAGCTTGTCCGCGTGCCCA
>VOFC01001275.1_pt1 | contig 36001 bp, 43 predicted proteins | sample 5384161 | NCBI WGS metagenome assembly VOFC01 (sample SAMN12384722, study PRJNA508395) | human gut metagenome | isolation source: healthy gut B | host: Homo sapiens | reverse complement strand
ATCAGGGTCTTCAGCAGCAGATGTTACAGTGATTACGGATTTTTCACCGAAAACGTTGATATCGTTCATAGAAGAAATACTTGTTGCACCATTCTTAGCTAAACCAGCATATACAGTGTATTTACCCGAACGACTAAAAGTATACTTTAACTTTCTGGTTTTCTCCTGTAACTTTTACAGCTACAACATCGTCCACACTTACCCCCGAACTTGTTATCCACTACTGCAGAGCTAACGCTCAAAGCAGAAGTTCTAGCGCCAGATGCATCTACAGCCCATACCAAAAACAGTACCAGTAGTAGATTCTTCATTAGCATCCTGTAAGTTAGCAATAAATTCAATACCTTCATTAGCAGTACTAGCGCCTGTTTCGTTAGGAACACCATCAGCTTTTTGCTTTTGTGATGGACTGATCACCATCAGTAGCAACGAAGCTGGAAGTATCAGCTTTTGCATCGCCAGCGAAAGCAGCTACTGGCATCAGTGTCATCATGAAGCACACCAATGTCAGAATTGCAAATAATTTTTTTGTTTTTCAATAAATATCACATGCATATTTACAAAATGTGACTTTCTGCGCTGCATAAAAAATAAATTTTGCATAAAGGAAAGCAAAAACGATATTGAAATAATGCATTTTTCGGTATATATTTATGTTCTATTTTCTTGAATGAAATTTATAGCGTCTTTACAGAAATAAAAAAGCGCCCCAGAATGGAGCGCCTCCGGCAACTAGTGTTCTTTCGATATAATAGATGACGTAGGCTCTTGGGTAATCCTGACGAATGATGTTCATAACGTCAATGCCTACGGAGATTTCTCCAATCAGGTTGAAATCCATGTCGATGTCGAAATCTTCATCTTCGGTGGCTTTGATAACGTCAATCTGTGGGTTGGGGTCGTGGTCTGGTTTAATTCCCAGCGCCAAATATTTTTCTTTTTGCTTCTTCTGCGCTGCTGTCAGCGAAAATAACTTGTGTATGACTTGTGTGCCGCATGGTTGAAACACTTTAGAATAAATTGAATTTGTTGATTTTTATTATAGCAGATTATAGCGCAATATTCAAAACGAATTTCCTAAAAAACAGCGGGATTTCAAATAGTTTATAACAGAAATGTTGATGGCTGCGTATTACAGAAAATGGCAATAAAATGCCCAAAAGACGGTGAAAATCCGGCCAGCCCCATGGCGATACCACTCATAGCCCCTGTAATTCTCCCATGGCAATAGCGCGGGTGGTACCAACGGCGTGGCTGCAGGTGCCGATGCTCACGCCCTGCGCGATGGGGTCTGAAACATGGAACAGCTTCACCATAAACGGCGCTACGATAGAGCCGGTGAAAAAATTACGGGCGTGGGCACGATACCGCCTAATTGTTTCCGCCCACGGCATTGGTAACCGACTCAACAGTGACGCTGTTAATTGGCTATCAGACCGAATACTTTACACAGCGCAAAAAATGATAGCCATGGAAGAAAAAGGAGCCGACGATGGTTCCCCGCTAAAATGGGCACCAGATTGGTCTTTAAAATTTGCAAATTTTTATAAATGGGCACTACTAACGCGGCAGTGGCTGGCTAAAATAAATTAATCAGCTCGCCGCCCTGGTTGTAGTGGCCTCCATTGGAATGTGAAAAAGTGCTGCAGCTACAGCGATAATGACAATCACGGCAATCAGCAGTGGATTGGCAAGGGGATGGATGAAGGAGTTTACTGATAACCAATCCGCACCGATAGCCAAAATGCTCAATACTACGCCAAAATAGGGGAATACAATACTTCATTGAGATTTTGCAGTAAGTCTTGCACGGCGTTTGCGCTCCTTTCGTTTCTCTTCCCATTTTTACCATGGCGGTTACCGTCCAGGCGGTAATGGCGAAGGTGGTAAAAATGGAAATGAAGCAGATAAAAATCAAAATAGCCAGCTTTCCTTCCATGTAGTGCAGGTTTTTCTACAATGGATACCGCCGGTGGAATAAAGAAAAAAGCCATGTTATCCAGCAAAAAATCGGTCTGTTTGCGGATATGGTATACCTGGAGCGGTCCCCATAATAAAAAGCAGAATACTAAAATCATGCTGATGACGCTGGCCGGAAAAGGAAAGGGGCAAAATGGCTGCGATGGCTTCGCCAATCAGGCAGAGCAGAAAGATAATAGCAAGCTGCATCATAATTTTCATTATTGTTCGCCTTCTTTGTGTTGAAAAATTTTGTGTAGTGTTTACAATATTAATGCTGTTAATGTTATGCTTTCCATGCGGAAAAATCAAAGTCAATTCTTATTTTTACAGCTTGTACACAATATTCTTTGCGGAGGAAACGGGGCTGCAAAAAATTTGCGCTGCTTTACAAAACTTCTTAATGAAAACCCGATATTTCGCGTTGACAAAAAGCCTACGGGCGCTATAAGGTTTATGCAACGAAGTTTTTGGTCCAGAAAAGGGATGGATGCAGCTTATGGTTTTCACAAAAATTACAAAAAGCGGGAATTTTAGTTTTGCTGGCTTTTGCTGTATTTGTTGGTAAGCCTTTCTGTTCCGCTGCTTCATACGCCAACTTTTAACGGAGCAGACCAAAGAGCAGATTAGTGTGGAGCAGTTTTATGGCGACGCCGACAGCGTGGACAGGGCTATGCTGCTGGAAAGCAATCAAAGCGCTTGACGGAACGCATTCGTTTGCTAAATCAAGCCGATGAACAGATTATTCTGACCACCTTTGATATGCGGGGATTGCAACAGCACCCGGATTTGCTGGCAGTGCTGCTGCAAAAGGCCAATGAAGGTGTGGAAGTAAAATTTTGGTGGATGGCCTGAACGGTTGGTATCATTTGGAGCAATCGCCCATTTTTCGGGCGGTGGCAACCCATGAGCATGTGCAGATAAAGCTCTATAATCCAATCGACCTTTTTTACGGCCGTGGATAAATCAATACCGTTTGCATGACAAATATAATTGTGGATGATTTGGGTTATATTTTAAGGCGGCCGCAATACCCACGATTATTTTATCGGCCAGTATGACACCGACAGCCGCAGTCTGGACAGGGAGGTGCTGGTTTATAACACGCAGCACCAGGCGGAGCGAAGCGGGGAAAGCTCGCTGTTTCAGTTACAGCAATATTTTGATGATATTTGGAATGACGATAGCTGCCAATTCTATGGGGCACAGAGCAATCCCTCTGTCAGTCAGCAAAAAGCTGCTGCGTGATTTACAGGAGCATTATATGCGGTTGTTGCAGCAGCATAGCCAGTTGTTTCAGGATTTAGATTTTATAGGCCGTACAGTGCCGGTGCGGCAAATTCAGTTGCTGTATAATGACCCCGGTTTGACGGCCAAAGAGCCGGTGCTGTTTTATCAGTTGTGCCAATTGATGGGACAGGCTCAACAGCAGGTGACCTTCTTTTCTCCTTATGCGGTCTGCAATGGTGCTATGCTTCAGCAGCTACAGCAGGTGGCCCAACAGGTAGAGGATTGCCGGTTGGTGGTTAATTCGGTGGAAAAATGGCGACAATTTTATTGCTTCTTCCGGATTATCTGCGCCATAAGGAGGAAATTTTGCAGAGTGGTTTTGCTGTTTACGAGTACGACGGCGGAAACTCCATGCACGGAAGTCGCTGACGATTGATGACCGCTTTTCTGTCATCGGTTCGTTTAATTTGGATTTGCGCAGCACCTACCTCAGCACTGAAACCATGCTGGTGATTGATAGTCCGGCTTTGACTGCGCAGCTCAATCAAAATTTTCAGGCTTTAGAGCGGCAGAGCCGGCAATTGGTTGGGGAGGATAGCTATATTATTCCGGCGGAGCTGGAAATCGCGCCGGTTTCAGGGGTAAACGCATTGCCTGGTGGATTGTGGGCTTACTGCTGCAGCCCTTCCGGCTCACCATATAATCGTTGAGAATAAAAAAGAGGGGCTGCTTCATTCACGGGCAGTCCCTCTTTTTCGTGTCTATTGTTAGCTTACAGCTTGCTGAAATCCAGCGTGGCGAATAAATCGTCCAGCGTTTCGGCACGGCGGATACATTCTATGGAGCCGTCCGCTTTCAGCAGCAATTCGGCCGAACGCAGCTTACCGTTGTAGTTGAAGCCCATAGCATGGCCGTGGGCGCCAGCGTCGTGAATGGCCAGATAATCGCCGATTTCAATAGCAGGCAGTTGTCGGTCAATGGCAAATTTATCGCAGTTTTCGCACAGGCTGCCTACCACATCGTACACATGGTCTGCCGGTGCGTTTTCTTTGCCCAGCACAGTGCAGTGATGATAAGCGCCGTACATGCCGGGCCGCATCAGATTGGCCATGGACGCGTCTACGCCGATATAGTGCTTGTAGGTGTCCTTGGTGTGGATAGCCTTTGTCACCAGATATCCATAAGGGGCCGGTTACCATCCGTCCGCATTCTAGGCAGATTTTTAACGGAGCCAGACCGTTGGCCACAATGATTTCCTCATATAATTGCTTGATGGTTTGGCCCAGCGCTTCTAAATCTACCGGTTCCTGTTCCGGCTTATAAGGAATACCAATGCCGCCGCCAAAATTGACGAAGGAGAACTGAATGCCCACTTCTTTTGAAATTTCGGCCACCAGCTCAAACATCATTTTAGCGGTTTCTGCCAGATAATCGCGATTTAATTCGTTGGATACAATCATGGTATGAATGCCGAATTTAGTAGCGCCCTTATCTTTCATGATGCGGTAGGCTTCAAACAGTTGCTCCCGGGTCAGGCCATATTTGGCTTCCTCCGGTTTGCCGATAATTTCATTGCCATCCCGCAGCGGGCCGGGATTGTATCGGAAACAAATGGTCTTTGGCAGACCAATCTGGCTGTCGATAAATTCAATATGGGTGATATCGTCTAAGTTTAACACAGCGCCCAGCTCTTTGGCTTTTACATATTCGGCAATGGGTGTTTCGTTGGAGGTGAACATCACTTTTTCACCGGTGATGCCAACTTTTCGCACAGCACCAGTTCCGCCATGGAGCTGCAATCGCCGCCGAAGCCTTCTTCTTTTTAAAATTTTCAGCAAATATGGATTGGGCGCTGCTTTTTACAGCAAAATATTCCTGAAACTCCGGCGCCCAGCTAAAAGCCTTAGTTAACCGGCGGGCATTTTCCCGGATCCCCTGTTCGTCATAGATGTGAAACGGTGTTGGGTAAGTTTGAGCAATCTGCTCAATCTGTTCAAGTGTAAATGGAACAGTTTTTTTTTCATAAATACGCCTCCTGATTGCAATCTATAAAAGATGTATAGTATTTGTATTTTGTGCGTTCTTTATACAGAGCCAAGATGCTCTGTATTTCTAAGCCGGGGTCGAACGGATAACAGGGCAAAAAGCACCGTGCATATCTTTTTCAGTATCTATATTAGCTTATCTGTTTTAGCAAAATCAAGATGGTTTGTCCATTATACAGAATACATTTATAAAAACAAAAACGGCGGTTTTCCAGTAGAATTTTAAGAAAAAATCGCTAAACCATTGCTTTTTTTGCTGTAAGCGGGCTATAATAACATGCATAACAGGAAAAAGAAAAATGTCCACCAGAGGTGGATGATTGTAATTGCAAAAGCAAATATCGTTTTGACAGTTCATTAAGACCATCCTGTCGTAAAACAAAACTAGGCTTATCAGATGCAGATTTTTTCTGCATGGTTGGTAGCGCCTGAGAGCGCTTTTTTATTTTCCGGAGGAAGTTTATGTTTATCTTAAAAATGAAATACAATTTGACACCGCCCATTATCTCAGCGGCTATGCCGGTAAGTGCAGCAACATACACGGCCATCGTTATCGTTTGGTGGTAGAGCTGGCCAGTCAAAATCTGCATCAGGAAGGACAGCAGCGGGGCATGGTGGCTGATTTCGGTGAAGTAAAGACGCTGCTGAAGCAAATTGCCGACCAATACGACCACAAGCTGCTCCTTGAAGACAATGCCGACGGTCAGGCTGTGGCGCAGCAATTATCCCAGTTGCCAAATCAGTTTGCTATCTGTATGGTGCCTTATCGCCCTACGGCCGAAGAAATGGCGCGGGCGATTTATTATCAAATCAAAACCGCCGGCTATCCGGTTTACTCGGTAGAAATTTTTTTGAAACGCCAGTGAATAGCTGTATTTATCGGGAGGTGTAGTCATGCTGCCAGTGATTGAACAATTTATCTCCTTAGACGGTGAAGGCCCTACCGCCGGAGAATTGGCCTATTTTGTGCGGTTTGAGGGCTGCAATCTGCGTTGCAGTTGGTGTGATACGGCCTATTCTTGGGATGGCAGCACGCCGGTGCAATGGAAAGAGGCACAGCAAATCTATGAGGAAATCAAAGCCAGCGGCATCCGCAATGTTACCTTAACTGGCGGCGAACCGCTGCAGCAGGATATGATTCCGCTGTTGCAACTGCTGGCGCAAGATAAGACTTTGCTGGTACATGTTGAAAACTAACGGCTCCATCGCCATTGGGCCGTTTCAAGACTTTGTCCTGCCGAGAATATCTGCTATATTTTAGATTACAAATTGCCGGCCAGTGGTATGGAGTCCCAGATGTGCTTAGACAATTTGCAGCAGGTGTGTAAGCAGGACGTATATAAATTTGTGATTGCCAGTGAAGAAGATTTGAACAGAGCTATAGAAATTGTGCAGAACTATCAGTTGGCCCAGCGCTGTCAAGTATTTTTTCAGCCCGGTGCGGGAGCTGATTGACCCGCTCTTGATTGTGGAGGCCATGAAAACACAATGTTTGAACAAAGTGCGGTTGCAATTACAGTTGCATAAAATTCTCTGGCCCCAAGAAATGAGAGGTGTTTAAACCATGGCGATTGATACAGAAAAATTGCATATCATATTCGGGAAATTCTGCTGGCGTTAGGAGATGACCCGGAGCGAGAGGGCTTGAAAGAAACGCCGCAGCGAGTGGCCAAGATGTATGCCGAAGTCTTTGAGGGCATGAACTATACCAATGAGCAGATTGCGCAGATGTTTGACACCACCTTTGAAGATGAAGATTATCTGAGCCGGCAGAACAACATGGTAGCAGTTACGGAAATTCCTATTTTCAGCTATTGTGAGCATCATATGGCCCTTATGTATAATATGACCGTATCGGTAGCCTATTTACCTAAGGAAAAGATTATTGGGCTCAGCAAGATCGCCCGCATTGCTGATATGGTAGGCAGGCGGCTGCAATTACAAGAGCGCATTGGCAGCGATATCGCTGAAATTGTATCTATAATTACCGAAAGTGAAGATGTAGCGGTTTTGATTAAAGGCGAGCATAGCTGCATGACGGCCCGCGGCATTAAAAAGCTGGCACCGTCACACGCACCGCCACCTTCCGCGGCGCTTTTGAAACGGACAGCAATTTACGGCAGGAAGCATTATTGCTGTTATAGTAGCTTATAAATCTATATATTTAGGAAGATATTCGTCATACAGAAGAAAAAATACAGATATCTAGTAATCAACAGAATAAAAAGGAGAAACGAAGTATGCAGGAAAAGCAGTTGTTGTGTTTAGTGGCGGGCAAGATTCCACCACTTGTTTATTTTGGGCGCTGCAAAATTTCGAAGAGGTCATCGCGGTTACCTTCGATTATGGCCAGCGGCACAAACTGGAGATTGCATGCGCCAAAAGAAATTGCCGCCGATTTAGGCGTGGAGCATCATATTTTAGATATGGGACTGCTAAACCAATTAGCACCCAATGCGCTGACCAGAGAAGATATCGCTGTAAAAGCCGGAGAAGACGGCCAGTTGCCCAACACCTTTGTAGAAGGGCGCAATATGCTGTTTCTCACTTTGCAGGCGTATTGGCCAAAGTAAAAGGCGCCAAACATATTGTTACCGGCGTATGTGAAAAACCGATTTCAGCGGTTATCCTGATTGCCGCGACGTCTTTATCAAATCGTTGAACGTAACCATGAATTTGGCTATGGACTATGAATTTGTCATTCATACGCCGCTGATGTGGATTGATAAAGCCGAAAACCTGGGCCCTGGCCGATCAACTGGGGCGGCTGGATTATGTGCGGGAAAAAACGCTCACCTGTTACAATGGCATCAAAGGCGACGGCTGCGGAGAATGTCCCTCCTGTAAGCTGCGCCGTCATGGCTTGAAACCTATCTGGCACAGAAAGCCGGAATAAATAAAAATTGAGCCGTACATTTTTCTTGGTGAATGTACGGCTCAATTTTTTATTTGTTCGGTAAGATATACTAGCTTTTGGTGCAACAGCAACGAATAAATTGCTGTGCAAATGATGTACGCTACTCTTTAGATTGTACTGGCATAGAATCAGTTTCCAAAATACGCAGCACTTCAGCCAAAGGCAACTCAAATTTTTCTGCCAGCACATCTGGAGGCACCACGTCTTTAAAATATAGATAGACTCCTGAATTGCTTCACGCTTACCTTGCGCAATCCCCTGTTCAATCCCTTGCTCAATACCCTGTGCAATACCTTGTTTCCTTCCCTCTTCGAGACCATGCTCCATACCAATTTCCATGGCTTCCTCTCTGGCGATACGGTAGGCATCGTCCCAGTTCCATTCTGTAAACAACATATTCCGCACCTCACTCCCATGTTTCTCCAAAAATCCGCGCATAATATCTCGTTCCATGCAATAGTCCATGGCCTCTCGCAATGCTTCTTCAAAAGACTTGCCTTTTTGCTTGCTTTGCTGTAGCTGATGGACAAACTGACTGTATTCCTTTAGGGCTTTGGCTGCGCTCAATCAACGCGGTCTGAACCTCTGCATGCTCCGTATAGTTTACATTATACACTTCTACACGTACATTTACCATGATTTATTTGCTACCTTTGCCTATCCTCCGTGGCTTCGGACAAGTACTGCGCAGTTCACCTCGATTTAGACTGGCGTCCATCTCGGTTGAACAGCCTTGTAATTTGTCCGCCCCAAGTCGGAATTTTGGCGAAGGTAGCGGGGAGTCGAAACCCATAAAAGGGTAAAGAGTGCTTTGTTCCTGTTTGTGGTCTATCCGGTAGATATGTTGTAGGGGCCGTTGCCACTAGCGCGTTTAAAGCGCGAATGAAGCACGGTTTTTTGTGCGAATGCGCGAATGCGCTGGAACCAGCCCGCTGGTTGTTAGCCCAGTTCTGTCATCCTGAGCGACAGCGAAGGATCTTCTATCTGTTTTTATGTTCTGAAAAATGTTTCCCTTATGGCTCAACATGACAAAACGATATTCTGTAATGCCGCTGCAATGGGATAACAATTCGTTATATCGTTAGCGTTGTAGCATACTTCTAGGGAGCCTGTAAATTGCCGACTCCCTATAGAGTGTTGTGTAAAGAATTGTTATGGAACGGAAGATGAGCGGGCGGTTTAGCCAGTTATGGTAATAGGCAATGTAGGGTAGAAAAATGTCGAACGAATTTTCTTGAAATTTACAAAATATTCCGTTATAATGAAGTCAGGATTTTATTTCTCGCCAGGCCTAGGTGCTGAGCGGGGGTATATCAAATTCGGCTTAGCGAATAAAGGCATTGCTGCGGCGATGCAGTTCTTTGTTTATTTATTGCTCCCAACCAAACGCTTACAAGTAAGAACGGAAGGGAGGCGTGTATAATGGATGAAATGATTACAGCTTATTATGTAGCCTATACCGTCTTTTTTGTGTTTGTCCAGTATCCAAGTCGTAGTTGACTTGGTGAAAGACTGGCATAAGCATATGCGTTCCTTGCGCCAAAAGCGCAGCAAGAGGAAATAAAAACGAGGACTAGCGTCATACCCTCAATGACTCGCTAGTCCTCCACTAAAACCCCCTGAGCAATGCCATGTGGCAGCTCATATAGTAATTATAGTTTAACATAGCAGTTTTTATGTGTCAAGGGGATTTGGAAATATTTGCTTTGAAAGAAATCTCAGGGCTGTTCTGTTTGTAAGCGGCAGAGCAGTCCTTTTTATTAAAAAAAGTCAGGAAAAAATGCAGAATAGAAGCGGCTCAGAGGGCAAAAAAGAAAAAAATAAGAGCCAGAATACAACCAGATGAGAACCAAGCCAGAACCAGATGGAAGCCAAGTTATAGACAGGGTTGTAACCAAGCCACAACCACCTGATAACCAAGAAAGAACCAAATGCCAACCAGAACGCAGCCAGATGAGAACCACAAACAAGAATATAAAGAATAATAAGAATGTAAAGAAATAAACAAAAAATATTTCAAAAATATTTCAAAAAATGTTTCAAATTTTTTTCTGGGACGGAACCTTTTAGCAATGACTGCGTCTGTATGAATATGTTGCTTAAAATGGTAAGCCAGAAAGATTGGAAAGCTCCGCCAGAAAAACGGAGTAAATTTCCCCGCTTGCCAGAATGTTGGTCTTGCAGCAGGGCGGACCGGTAAGTAAAATAGAACACAGTTACAGGCAAGGGAAAAAATAAGCTGTCAAAAGCAACTTGCTATGAACAGTTAAAACTTTTTGAAAAACAGGGAACTTTTCAAAAAAAACGATTACGTCTATAAATAGATGGCAAGTTTTTCAAAGAACTGCTAAAAAGCGTTTTTTGAAAAAGAAACAAAAAAAGTAACAAATTTATTACAAAAACATATTGCATTATTAAAAAATGGGTGTTATACTATCTGTATTCCAAGATTTAAAAATTGTAAATGTTGCAATTGAAAAATCATAAAAAGATGAAAAACTACTTGTCAAAGTGAATAAATCTCTGTATAATACAGAAGTTGACGAAATTTGTTTTAAGACCTTCGGGTTTTAAATATAAGTAGTGGGTTATTAAAAATTAAAATATTCAGCTTGAAAGGGGTGGTTCTGCCACATCATTTTAAGAAGTCGTCTTTGACAAAATGTTCCGCTTCTCAGTGGAAAAATTCAGACAAATAGTTTTGAAAATTCGTACACCTGTACGTATTCAAAACTCATGAGTTTTGAATATCCACCAGTGGTGGACAGGAGTGAAAAAGGCGCATTTATCGGGGTTTCCCCGGTTGTCCGGCAGACATAAAAATGACCGAGAAATATCCTAGGAGGGAAATAAGTTGAAAAACAAAAAATTATTTGCAATTCTGACATTGGTGTGCTTCATGATGACATTAATGCCAGTAGCTGCTTTCGCTGCAACATTTGATTCTGGTTTTAACTATCAGAACTGCAAAGTTTTCACTGATGATGAAAATGCTAGCGTGAAAGTAGACAAAACTGCGACCATTAAATTTGATTTTGATGGTCAGAAGGTAACAACTGCTCTGTATGTTTGGTTCGTGAAAGATGGTACATCTGCTCCTGCTATGGGTGTAAAGTGCCGATTCTAACAATCCTGCAGACGACAGCAACAATGATGGTATTTTTGTAATCGCTAAAGGAAATGCTAGTGAAGATACAGACTATGATTTTGCCTTCAGTAGCACCGGCAAATACACTGTATATGCAGCTTTTGATAATCCTGCTGATTTAAAAAGCTCAGGATAAGACATGGGCTGAAGCTATGAACGATGTGGAATATAAAATCGGCGCTTTAGATAGTAACCATAAAGTAATTGAAGTTACTTCTTCCAGCACATCCAGCAAATACGGTATTGACATCACAGTTGGTGGTTCCTCGACGTTGACGGTTACTAAAGGTGATAAAATTCCTGATACAACAACTGAAGATAAAACCGACACTTTTAGACTATTATGCTGATGGTGTTGAATATACTTTGAGTGGTCGCGTAGCTAACAATGTTATTGGTGATGAATTAACCATTAAATTAGTTGACGAAAAAGGTAAAGCTGTAAAAGGTCAGACAGTAACCTTTGATACCAATAGCTCTAACATTACTTTGAACAAAGAAAAAGCTACTACTGACAGCACTGGTAAAGTAAAACTGAACCTGAGCGCTGCCCGCGATGGCGAATACAAAGTATATATCAAAGCTGGTTCTTTTGAAGCTACCATCGTAGTAAAAGTTGGTTCTGTAGGTGCTTACGATATTGTTTGCGTAAAATCTCCAGAAGCTCCAATTGATATTACAGATGATTTGGGCAATAAAATTCAGTTCACTTTTACTGATGCTAACGGCAATGCTGTAACGGCGGCTGAAGCTGAAAGTGTAGGGCTGTATATGCATTCCAGTCTGATGACAATGCTGTAAAAGATATTTCTGACAGTACCAAGACTGTTAATGCACGTCCATATGTAGCAATTGTTTCCCAGCCATCTGCATCTGACTTGGAAAATAAAAATTTGAGATTAGTTCAGAATGTGAGAAATGGCGGTAGCAATGAATATAGAGCTGATTTAGAATTAGTAGATGCTGATGATTTAGCTGAAGGTACTTACGAAATCAAAGTAGTTCTGGATAATGGTAAATATACTACTGTAAAATTTGAAGTGAAAGAATTTTTACTACTCCAGTTGCACTGAATCTGAAATATGAAGCTGACGCTGTAGAAATTGGTTCTTACGTAGCTATTGACACCTTGAATGGGTTGATGCTAATGGCGTAACCAAAGACTGCACTAACAAAGTAGACTTAGCTGCTACTGGCTATGCAGTTGAAAACTTCTATACTGAAGATGCTACCTGCTATTTAAATAATAAACATTTGACTAGCGAAAAGATGCGAGCGGCAACTATATTGAAGTAAAACATACTGCTGGCACTGTTGAAGTAAAAAGATGATGATAAGTATGTTGGTTCTAAAATCACTGTTATCGCAGTAGATGACCGTTATAACTTAACTGCTCAGGCTGTTATCACTGTTGCTGATGAAGCTACTGCTTTAGCATTTGATACCAAAACATTAGCTGTAGATGCAAACAATAAAGTTGGCGTTGCTGTAGTAGACAGTGAAGGCAACAAAGTTGCTCTGAACAGAGCTAAATCTGCTGATATCAGCTATGTAGTATTGGATAAACCAGCTGATTCTAAAGTATCTGTATCTACCTACAACGGTGACAATAATATTCTGACCGAAGGTACCTTTAAAATGAATGTTGTTGCCAACAAAGTTGGTAACGTAACCATTCAGGCTGTTGCGAAAGTAACACAGGATAATGGTGTTGTACGTTACTACACCGGTACCCAGATCTTTGCAGTAAAGTAAAGATTCCGTAGGTCAGGTAGTTGTAATGTCCATCGGTTCCAACGAAATCATCATCAATGATGCAAAAGGCACCATCGATGCAGCTCAATGATTCAGAATGACCGTACCTATGTACCATTCCGTGCATTGGCTGAAGCTTTCGGCGCTACCGTTGCTTACGATGAAGCTACTCAGGCTGTTACCGCTGAACTGAACGGTGTAACTGTTGTAATGACCATCGGCTCCGCTACCTACACTGTAAACGGCGCTGAAAAGACCATGGACGTTGCTCCATTCATCACTGGTTCCAGAACCATGATTCCAGTACGTTTCGCTGCAGAAGCTTTCGGTATCAAGGTTATCCCAACCTACAATCCAGATGGCTCCACAGCTGACATTCTGTTCAATCTGTAATCAGAACTGGAACAAACAATGATTGATGTATAACACACAAGATTCCCCTTGTGTTGTTATAAAAGAATTTCAACTCTCTTTTTTAAGAAAGATCTAACAGTGATTCCCCAAATCACTCCCCCATCTTTCTTAGGCTGAAGGGGCTGGCTGAAAAGCCGGTCCCTTTTTGCTTAAAGATAAAAGCAGGACGAAGGACAAGCCTGCCATTCTGAAAAAACATAAAACAGACAAAACCAAACTTGTCATGTTGAGCAAAGGCCGCAGGCCGAAGTCGAAACATCTTCTCCTTTGTTTTTGCATGAATTTTTTTGACATCCCGTTATAACATCATGGTATCGTATTCGCTTGTTTTTCTTATTTCTAATTTCCGGGATAAAGAGATTGTTGCAACCGCAGAGTAAGCCCCGTTGTTCGGAATCAGGTGCGCTTACTCCATTGAAAGAAGGGAATATTACTATGAAACAATATAAAAATTATTTGCAGTGCTGACATTGCTCTGTTTTGCAATGACATTCCTGCCAGTTGCCGCTTTCGCTGCCAGTTTTAATTATCAAAGTTGTTCTGTATTTACAGATAAAGAAGACGCTAGCGTAAAAAGTTGGCAAAACAACGACTATTAAATTTGATTTTGACGGACAACAAAATGTAACTACAGTATATCTTTGGTTTGTAAAAGATGGTACATCTGCTCCAGCTTTAGGAGTAGAATCTACAACAGCCGACGTAACTGGTGATGATAGTACGAATGGTATTTTTTTACAATTGCCAGCCCAAGTGAAAACAATGACTATAAATTTGCATTTCAAAATACAGGAAAATACAGTGTATATGCTGCCTTTACAAATCCACAGTTAGAAAAAAAAAAAAGGCAAGACTTGGGCAGAAGCTTTGTCAGATGTTGAAGAAAAAACTAGGCTATGAAACTAATAAACGAGTTGTGGAAGTAACCTCTAGCAGTGATAGTGATTTATATACTGTACAAATTATAGATCAAGCTGGACTCGGAATTGCTGGCAAAACAGTAATTCTCAATGAAGGTAAAGCAAATGAAGTAACAATTGATAACGCCATTGCCAATGATGGCAGTGCTACAATTGGCGCAGGCGGCAACGCCTCTGCCGCTGTCAATAAGCATTTAAAACCAAATGGCGTTGCTTCTGATGACATCACCTTTAAACTGTTAGATAAAGATGGAAAAGCGGTAAAAGGTGCAACAGTTAAATTATCGACAAACAGTACCCATTGTATTGTAAATAAAGAAACTGTGACAACTGACACGTTAGGACAGTTTAAATTTACTCTGACTTTAACTGCAGAAGCTCCTAATACAGATAACTACACGGTATATATTGACTGTGGTTCTTATAGTGCAAAATTAATCGTTTATGCATCCTCTACTGGTGCATATGATATTGTTCAAACTAAAGTGCCAACCGCACCAATTTCCACTGATGATGCAACACAAGGCTCCGATTTGAGCGATTATTTATGGGTGCAGATGCGCGATGTTAATGACAATGTGGTAATGCCTTACGCTATGCTGAATGGCGGGGATTTTGCAGAACCAGCTTTTGCTGCCTATACGAGTACAGATGCATCCGGTACAGTTGTCTCTGCAAGTAACTATGATAAATCTGCTAAAGATTATGTATCTATTGTGTCTCAGCCAGCTGCTTCCAAACTGGAAAATGAAGATGTTTGGTTAGTTCCTGCAAAGGATGCTCCATTCCAGGCTACATTACGTTTTGAAGAGGATTTAGTTGTTGGGGGATTACACTATTAAAATCGCTTTAAAAGATGGTAAATATAAAATTGTTACTTTCACAATCGCTGAAATGGGAACGCCAGTTGCTTTAACAGTAGAACCGAAAGCTTCCGTTGTGGAACTGTCGGGTAAAACCTATGCAAGTGTGAAATTAGTGGACGCCAACGGTATGAAATGTGATGCCACCAAAAAAGGGACAGATATTTCCGTAAACGGTCATGCGGTAGCGAAAGCTGAAACTAATCAGACTGATAGCAAGGTAAATATTTGGACTAAATCTGACGATAAATATTTGAACAGCGAAATTAAGGTAATTGCAGTGAATGACCGCTATAATTTAACTGGTGAAGCAACCATCAATGTTACTTCTGGTAAAACTATGATGATGCCATTTACTACAACTGCAAAAAATCAATACGCCAACTGATTTAACTTATGGTGTTATGGATTTGAATTATCAGAAAATTTTGGGCATTACCAGTGGTAGCGATGTAGATACTATGAATCAATATTGGCCTTTGGTCAAACCTGAAAATGGTCCGGACACCTATCCAGTACAACCTGGCGATTTTAAACTGGATGCAGGACATACCGGTTTCATCGTAGTAGCTAAGCCAGAAGGAGCCAAAGTAAACTTTGCGGCCCGCGCTGCAGGTGGCGCTCCAGCTGGTTTGATTAATGATACTTATGGTCAGAGTCGTATCGAATGTGATAAACCGGGCGTTGTAACCGTAAAATACACATTAGGTTTGCAGATTTACACCACAGAAGGAACCTGGGCAACCCGTTATTATGAAGGTACTCAGAATATCGTGTTCAGCGATGGTTCTATCGGGAAAACGGTGGTAATGTCCATCGGTTCCAGCGAAATCGTAATTGATGGCGAAAAGGCTGCCATTGACGCTGCTCCAATCGTACAGAACAGCCGCACCTATGTGCCGTTCCGTGCCCTGGCAGAAGCCTTTGGCGCTGAAGTGGCTTACGATGAAGCTACCCAGGCCGTTACCGCTACCTTAGGCAGCAATACCGTTGTCATGACCATCGGTTCCGCTACCTATACCGTAAACGGTGAAGAAAAACTGCCGATGTGGCTCCGTTTATCAGCGGCGGCCGCACCATGGTGCCGGTAAGATTTGCAGCCGAAGCCTTCGGCAGCAAAGTCATCCCAACCTATGATGACAACGGCGCTACAGCCGACGTATTATTTAAATTATAATATCTGCGCGGCTGCCTGCGTAAAAAGGCACGCAATGCAGCCGATATATTATTTAAACTATAAGTTATAATCAGTGCGGCTGCCTGTGCAGAAAGACGCACAATGCAGCCGATGTATTATTTAAGCTTTAATATTAGCATGGCTGCACAAGACAGCAACTATCTTGTGTAAGCTGTAAGCTATAAAAACAACACACACACCTTTTTTGCAATAAGTCTGTTGGCAGTCCTTTGGGGCTGTAACAGACTTATTGTTGTATCTATCCATCTCGTTTTGAAAATTATATGCTGTGATTTCTTAAAGGTTTTTCTTTGTTTTACGAATTTCTATCTGAAAGGAGTTTTCTCTATGAATTACCCAAAGAATTGCCACAAACCGGTATATTCCCCCACAGGAACGGCTCACACAGCGCCATAAAAAAGTGGCGGCCTTGCTCCTATTGCCTTTGCTGCTTTCCACCTCAGGCCCCGCGATGGCCTCAGAACAGCCGGACCAGCCTACAGTGGTCACAGAAGCTGCGGTACAGAAGGAAAATACCTACACCCTGGCACAGATTATCCAGCAAATTGGGCAGCATAACCGATTGGTCAACAATATAAGCTCAATCTGGATTTACTGGAGGAAAGCCATACCAAGGCCAAGAATACCCGCAAGGACGTGCAGTCTACCCTCAATTCGGTTTACGATAAAGAAACAGACGCCTATAACTCCCTCGGCACGGTAGGCCAAAATCAGGCCACCGTACAGCAGGGCATCCAGACCGTTCAGCAATTAATTGCCGCAGAACACCCCCTTGGCGCCACCCAGGCCCAACTGCAGCAGCTACTATTAACCGACAGCCGGTATCTTGCCCTGCAAGCCCAAATGACTGCACTAACCGGCATGGAAAGCCAGCTTAATTCGGGCATCTCTACCGCCGAGGACGCCATCGAGCAGCTATGGGACGGCCTGGACGAAGTGGATACCACATTGCGCACCATCGAAAACAAGCAGGATGATGTAACCAAAAGCCAAGCCGATTGGGAAGAGGAAGTCAAGCTTATCACCAATCTCTTGGTACGCAAAACCATTACCATGGAACATACCCAGGATTTATTGAGCAAAAAGCCGCTTTGCTGCAAAAGCAATACGCAGTCGCCGTCAAACAGGAGGAAGTTGGCTTATCGGTTCCGGTAAACACCAAGGACATTCAGCTCTCCATAGAAGAAACTGCCACCCAGCTAGAACAGGTAAAGGATGGCGTTCAGCTTTTTTTAAAACGGCAGTTGAACGATATGATGGGCCGCAGTCTGGATGCCGCGTTACATATTGAGCCGGTGGCCGAGCCGGGCTATGTATCGATTGCCCCAGCTACAGCGCTGATTTACTCAAAGCAGGCCAGGGGAAAACGACTATACCTTAAAAACGCTGCAGCGGGATATTGATAACTACAAAGAGGACGCCCAGGATTTGAAGGACGAGGGCAAGTTTGAAAGTGATACGCTAAAGATTTATGACCTGAATATTGAGCTTTCTAAGATTTCCATACAGAATGAGGAAACGGCGCTGGATAATGATTTGAAAAAGCTGATTGACGCCGTGAAGGTGGCCGGGCAAACCTATCAGGAAAAGCTGGACGCTTATCAGAACGCTGGTGTGAAATATCAGCAAACGGAAAAAGCCGCCGAGGTGGGCTAATTTCACCGCTGGCTTTTCAGGCAACAGGCCTGGGTATGAACAGGCGGCATTAACAAGGCAGCAGGCCGCCTATGATTATGCACTTGCCGCTGGAATACAAGCCTTTCTGAAGGCGTCGACCTCAGTATCTACAGCAATATAAGGGACTGTAGGGTATCAAAAGCAATCTAACAACATGGAGGCGTTATTATGGAAAAAAGAAGGGTTTTGCAAAGCAACCTCATTGTAGCGATAGCGGCCATTTGCCGTACTGGGGCGGCTGTCTGTTTGGGACTGCAATATTTCCCGCGAACCGGCGACGCGCTGGTGGGAGAAAGACAGAAAACGGTTGGTCGTGCAGTCCTCATTGGAGATGGAAGAAACCAATATCAACACCTTAACCGGCGGCAAAGGTGGCTAAGGTATGCGTCAGGAGGGCGACGCGGTAGCGCAGGCGATGTAATTGCCATTATGGACAGTGACACGCTGCTGGCCAAGAAGCAGCAGGCACAGGCCAGCATCAAGGCCTATCAGGGACAGTTAAAGGCCGCGCAGGCCACCTATCAGAAAGCGTTAAACGGCGCCAGCGAGGAAACACCTGGCCCAAGCCAAGGCCGCCTACGATTTGGCAGAAGCCACCTATCAGCGCATGCAGGTCATGCTGGAGGCGGAAGCCATCAGCCAGTCCGATTTTGACCAGGTAGCTACCCAGTATGAGGTTGCCAAGCAGCAGTATCTGGCAGCCCAAAAGGGGGCAGAGCCGGAGGATATCGCTGCGGCCGCAGCTTCTGTAAAGCCTATCAGGGACAGTTAGAAGCAGCCCAGGGAGCTCTGGCTGAGGTAGAAAGCTATCTGAAGGAAACCTCCATTACCGCGCCCACCGGCGGAGTCGTCACTACAGTGAATGCCGCCGACGGGGAGTTGGTTTCTACCGGCTTACCCATTGCGGTGATTACCAGCACCGACAAGCCATGGATTAGCTGCAAGGTGATGGAGGACCAGTTGGGTCAGGTCAGCAGACAGCAGAAGGTGAAGGTCACGTTTCCGGCCTATCGGAGCAGACCTTTACCGGCACTGTAACACAAATCAATAAAAATGCCGATTTTGCCGTGAAACGGGCCACCAATCAAAACGGCAGCTTTGATGTGGTAGCCTTCAGCGTGAAGGTAGAGCTGGAGGAAACTGACGCCGAGCTTTATGCCGGAATGACCGCCTTTGTAGATTTTTCGCAGCCGGATGGCCTGCAGGCTGACAGTGGCGCTAATGCGGAGGGGGGGCTCTGTGAAACAGTTTCTCAGACATCTCATCTTTCCCGTTTTATTGGTTGTGCTGGTCCCCCATCTTCGCCACCTGTGTACTCTGTTATACCTTCCAGGACGGCATCATTCATAGCGCGCCCTTTGGCATTATTGATGAGGACAATTCGGCTTTAAGCCGCACACTGGTACAAAATCTGGCCAATAATGACACCTTTGATGTGGTGTTCTATGGCGATACCGCCGAAGAATTGGAAGCACAGATTGCGCAAATCACATTGTAGCCGGGATGGTAATTCCCAAGGACTTTTCCCGGACGTTACCGCCGGCAATTCGCCGTCTATCCTGCTGGTCTATGACGGCTGCCAGATGTCGGTGGTGGGCATCAGCAAGGTGAAGCTGACCGAAGTGCTGACCACCCTGCGGGTGGCTGCATCCATACAAATTCTGGAGGGCAAGCTGGATTTGCAGCCTCAGGAAGCGCTGCTTTTACGCCCAGCCGGTCAGCAATACCTTCCGCTATCTGGGCAACCCGGAAAAATCACTGCGCAATTATGTGGTGCCCGGCGCCATTGCCAATATTGTACAGCTTACCATGTATATGTTTCTGGTGGAGGCCATCCGCAAGGATGAGGACGAAAAAGGCACATCCATTGCTCTATTGTTTATTGGGCAGTCTGCTGGCCACCGCTGTTTTACTCTGCTGTGTCTGGCTGATGCACAGCTTCGGTATCCCCAGCGTAGGGCGCGTGGAGTACCATTGCCCTGTTGGCCTTTTTTCAATATGTTTGGCATCGGCAATCTGGCGGGCTATCCTGCGGCTATTGCTGCCGGATAAGCTGAAGGTGTTGGCGGTACAGGCGGCGGTGGTGGTGATGGCGATGCTGTTATTCAGCGGCTACACCTTTCCGGCTCTGGGGATGCCGCCCCTCTTTCAGGCCATTGCCAGGGCTATCCCCTTCACCTATTTTGCCATTCCCTTTGCGGGATGTGATGCTTTTAGGCAGCTCGACAGCGCTGGTAATCGGCGATATCCACTGGCTCTTTCTCTTTGCGGCTTTCACAGCCATTCCGGTGATACCGCTATGGCTTATCTACCGGCAGAAGCAACTAGGCCGGAAAAATCCTGCGAAACAGCTTGCAGAGCCTACGCCGCAGCCCGAACAGGAGGTGCCGCCGGTATGCTGAAACAATGGTTAAAACAAGACCACCTTGCGCTGCAGATGCTGGTATTGGCCTCTGGTGCTGCCCTGCCTGTTTTGCTGGCTGTTGGGCAATCTCTATGTAGAGCACATTCCCTTCGGTGTGGTGGATTTGGATAATTCGGCCTTTCCCGGCAGATTATCCGAGGCTTAGAGGACCATCCTGGTTTAGAGGTCCGTTTTGTAGAAGACCAGAGCAGTCTGGAACAGCAAATTTATGGCAAAGAGCTAAACGGCGGGATGATCATTCCCTGAAAATTTCTATAAGGGAGCTGCAGGCCAAACATCCCGAAGAGTTGTTGACGATTATTGACGGTACCAATACGCTGATCGCCAATAATATTATGGCCTATGTATCAGCGGTAACAGGTACCTACAGTGCCGGCGTGATGCTTTCCATTTTGGAGGCCAACGGTATGCCGGCTGACGCAGCCATGCATACCTACAATACCTTCCAGTATGGCGAGCGCACGCTCTATGATCCTTATATGAGTTATCTCAGCTATCTCATTTATTTTATTATGCCCCATCTGGGTGCAGATGACGGTGGTATGTATCTTTGCCTTGCCGATGTTTTCTGCGCTGCATCAGGAGCTGGTGCAGCAGGGAATACAGGCCCTTTCCGGGAAGAAACGGCTGGGCTGGCAGTGCGTTGGGGCTATATCTATGTGGTATCTGCCTTAGCCAGTTGGATTGGCTTTGTCACGGCCGATATTTCTTTGGCTTACCGGTTCGCGGCACCATGGGCTGTTACTTTTTGCTGCTGGGGCCTTTGAAATTGCCTTAGGCGCAGCAGCCATGCTGTTGGCGACCTTTATCCGGCCTAAGCACTGTCTGCACTTTTTTCGAGCTGCTGTTGTGTCTGGGGATGGTGCTGTTAATCACCAACGGAGCCATCTGGCTGCCTATCTGATGCCAGATGGATTATTCAAGCTGGTAGGTTTTCTCTGGCCCTTCGCCCATGTAGCCCTGCCGTTTAAATATCTCAACATGAAGGGGGCGGGGCTGGATATTCTGGCGCCTGCTATGGTGGATTGTCTGCAATATGCCGTCTTTTGGGCCGTTGCAGCCATTGCAATCACCAGCCTGCAGCGCCAATGGTATCTATGGCGGAAAAACAGGCAGGCGCAGATAGAAGATGGCGCCTAATCTATGTAATATGTAATCAGGCAGAGACTCTCATTCGAGGGCCTCTGCCTATTTAATATTTATTAGGCAATGCAGGGTAGAAATATGTCGAACAATTTTCTTGAAAGTAAAAAAATATTTTTCCGGCAGTGGAGGACGCAGGTATTTTTTTTGACTGACTAGGCGGCTTGCAAATTTGTGCAGCGCGACGTACTAGCGGTACGTAAGCAAGCAAATTTGCAAACAACGACGTCAGGCAGAAAAAATAACAAGTCACTGCGCGGCGATGTAGTTGTTTATTTTATTGCTCCCAACCTATCAGCTTATGATTTATCAGGAAGGGAGGCGTGTATGATGGATGAAATGATTACAGTTTACTATGTAGCCTATACCGTCTTTTTTATGTCTGTCCAGTATCCAGATTGTAGTTTGTCTGGTGAAAGATTGGCATAAACATATACGTTCCTTGCGCCAAAAGCGCAGCAAGAGGAAATAAAACGAGGACTAGCGTCATCCCTCAATGACTCGCTAGTCCTCTAGCAAACCCCTGAGCAATGCCATGTGGCAGCTCATATAGTAATTATAGTTTAACATCGCAGTTTGCTGGCGCGCATTTCTGCGCCACTGTGTCAAGGGATTTGGAAATATCTGCTTTGAAAGAAATCTCGGGCTGTTCTGTTTGTAAGCGGCAGGACAGCTCTTTTTATTTGTTTGCTACAGCTTCGGTTATTTTGCTACACTTCGTTTTTATTTGCTACACTTCGCCCGTTCCTCCGTGGCTCTGGACAGTTCCTTGCTTGTGCAGCTTTGCTGAACTGGCGTTCATCACGCTTTTACTGCAAGCTGCGTTACTGTCCATCCCAAGTCGGAATTTTGGCGAAGGTAGCGGAGATTCTAAAACCATAGAAGGGCAGAGAGTATTTTGTGTCCTCCTGTATTCTGTGCGGTAGATACGTTGTAGGGTGCGATGCCACTAGCGCGCATTTTTTGCGCTGGAAACGGCCCGCTGGTTGTTGGGCTAGTTCTGTCATCCTGAGCGACAGCGAGGATCTTCTATCTGTTTTATGTTCTGAAAAATGTTTCTCCTATGGCTCAACATGACAAAACGATATTCTGTAGTGCTGCTGTGATGGGGTAACGATTTGTTATATCGTTGGCGTTGTATCATGCTTTGTTTTATAAGGAGTCGGTGAATTGCCGAGTCTCTTTGCCGGACGTTGTGTAACAAATCGTTATGCAACGCTTTATGATAATTGTATAGCAGATGATTGGGCGATTCGCCCAATCATCGGCCTCTATGGTTGGAGTAAAATGTTTCACGTGAAACATTTTCTGCTCTAATTTTTGCTTTTTTCAGTGTTTTCTGTATTGGTTGCTCTAATAGTGGGGTGCAAAAATACAGCACAAATGCCAGTTTTCTGCTCAATCAATATAGCTGCGTGGATTTCACTTTGACTTATGCGTTTTTCTCAATCTTAGAATCGTTTTTGACTATCCATTAGCCTATAAAGAGAGCCGCATTAGAAACAGTTACAGTCTCAGCAATACAAAAACAGAGACCCTCGAATGAGAGCCTCTGTCTGATTAACATTGATTCAATTTCAGATAATCTTATCGATTACAGGTTGAACAGAATATCGGCAGTGAAACCATATAGATTATAAGTTGGGATAACTGTTCTGCACAGGAAAAACAGTCGGAGGCAAGGCGCTAGGAGATGAGAACAACGACGCATATTGAAATATGCAAGGCGTTCTCGCTACTGCAGCAACGCCGCCTTCCGGCTGTTTTAACGTGCAGATGATGCCGAATGTTTCCAGCAGCGAAGCATTACTGGAGCCATAGTTCTGGAATCGTTGATGAATGGAGCAATACAAAAACAGACTCTCGAATGAGAGCCTCTGCCTGATGCTGTTTATTCAATTTCAGATAATCTTATCGATTACAGGTTGAACAGAATGTCGGCTGTTGTGCCATCTGAGTTATAAGTTGGGATAACTGCTCTGCACGAAGGAAAAACAGTCGGAGGCAAGGCGCTAGGAGATGAGAACAACGACGCATATTGAAATATGCAAGGCGTTCTCATACTCCCAGCAACGCCGCCTTCCGGCTGTTTTAACGTGCAGATGATGCCAGAATGCTTCAGCAGCGAAGCATTACTGGAGCCATAGTTCTGGAACCGTTGATGAATGGAACAATACAAAAACAGAGACCCTCGAATGAGAGTCTCTGTCTGATTAACTTTGTTTATTCAGTTCTAAATAATCTTATCGATTACAGGTTGAACAGAATGTCAGCGGTGGAGCCATCTGGATTGTAAGTTGGGATAACTTTAATTCCGAAAGCTTCAGCAGCAAATCTTACAGGAACCATAGTTCTGGAACCATTGATGAATGGAGCAACGTCCATAGTTTTTCAGCGCCGTTTACAGTGTAGGTAGCGGAGCCGATGGTCATAACAACAGTTACACCGTTCAGTTCAGCAGTGACTGCCTGGGTAGCTTCATCGTAAGCAACTTCAGCGCCGAAAGCTTCAGCCAATGCACGGAATGGTACATAGGTACGGTCATTCTGGATGATTGGTTCAGCGTCGATAGTAGCTTTCTTGTCGTTGATGATGATTTCGTTAGAACCGATGGACATAACTACTACATCACCTACAGAGCCAGTACCAACGGCAAAGATCTGGGTGCCAGTGTAGTATTTAACTACGTTAGCAGTCTGGTTACCAGATTTTGGTGCTGTGTATTTCAGAACAGCCTGAACAGTTACATTACCAACTGTATTGATGTTAAGTTCATTGTGAAATAGCCATCAGTGAATACTTTTTTATCATCGGTGGTAGAAGCAAATACTCTAGCATTTTCTGGTTTGTCCAAAATTACATAGCTGATATCTACTGTACCATTAGTAACCTGTTTGTTACCCAAAGCAACTACGTTGCCTTCTTCATCAACAACATTTACTCTGATTTTGTTGTTTTTACTTTTACTTCAGCTGTTTTTGTTGCGAATGCTAGCTTAGAAGCGCCTTCAGCAACTTTAATAACAGCAGTATCAATCAGATTGTAACGTTCATCTACAGCAGTTACAGTGATTTCTGCGCCAACATACTTTTTCGTCACCTTTTACGGTTAACAAACCAGTATTAGAGTTAAAACTTTCTACAGCATAACCAGTAGCTGCTAAGTTTTTCACTTTACCTTTAGCGGATTTTTCAACTTTATTAGCATCTAACCGAGTACAAATCATTTAATGCTACTTCAGCACCCAGTTCAACAGTTGCTGGATATTCCAGAACTAATTCAACAGGAGTAGTAAATTCTTTAATTTCAATTTTAGCAGTTGCATAGTTACCATTGTTCAGAACTACTTTGAATTCATATACGCCTTCAGCTGTAAATGCTCTGTTGGAATGGATCGTTACACCATCAAACCACAGATCTTTATTTGTAATTTTAGAAGCGCTTGGCTGAGAAACAACGGCTACATAACCAGTTACATCTTTACCATCAATTTTGGCAGTAGAATTACTTTTTTCAGCTTTATTCCAACCCTGAATTGTGGAATCAGCAGGTTTTAATTCATTGCCGTTTACATCATACATGGTAAATTCAACAACATCACTTAAATCAGTATTGCCAATGATGTCTACTGGATTTTCAGGTTCATCAGTACATTCAATTGTTGTAGCCTGAGTTGCACCCACTTGAACTTCGATGGTGAATTCAAACTGACCACAAGTTACATATACTTTATAAGGTACCTTCCTGACTACCAGAAATTTTGAAGCTAGCTTCACCTAATCTATCTGTTGTTACAGATTCTGTAGAAACTTCAATTGCCCCAGCAGCAGAAATTTTCAACGTTTTACTTGGCAGAGCATTACCATTTGGAGCATGTAATTTAACTACAACTTCTTCTTCTGCAACATTGTTAGCTTCAACTACAACTGTTTTCAAAATATTTCCGCTTATAACGTTATTTACTACATTACTACCTACAGCAGTACCATTTGCATCGTTAACATCAACAAAACGTGTATAACTACCGCCTGCTGGCAGAGTTACATCAGCCTGATAACGAGCGCTGGATAAGGTACCAGCAACTACTTCCACATTTTTGGTTGCATCTGCAGTAGTTAATTCTTTTGCTTCAACAATTTTACCATTTTCAAAAGTTGGTTCTTCAAAGATGCATGAATTGTGTAAGTTGCACCACCAGAAGTAAATCCTACGCTGAATGCTTTTGCACCTGTCGCAGTAGTTTTGAAAGAACCCGTTAATTCATATACACCTTCAATTGGCTTGTTGTTATTATCTTTATCTTTTAACGGAGTAGCAGAAGTACCATCTGCCTTATTAACTAATAGACCTGTTACAGGGAGCTTTAGAAGTTCCCTGTGTAGCCCAAACATATACTTTGTCAGCTTTAGCAGGCAAATTCCATTTGTTCTGAACCAGTAAACGAACATCTGCAAATTCGCCTACTTCAACAGAAGCTTCACGGTCTTTTGTCAAAATGGCACTATGGTCATATGCAGCTGTAGCATCTGCTTTAGAGATGTCCGTGGCAGTAACAGCTACTGTAGCAGCATCAGCTGGTAATGTTGCTGGTGCAGTACCACTAATTACTACATAATTACCTTCGCCAACAGCAGCAGGAACAGTGCCAATAAGTGTCAAGGTTCCATTTTCAGCAACGCTGTATACAGAACCAGTTGTAGCTGTTACTGTTACAGTTTCAGCTAAGGAATCAATTGCTACGCTTCCTTTTCAACTGTGTAAGCAGGTTCAGCAGCAAAGCAGCAACTGGCATTAATGTCATCATGAAGCACACCAATGTCAGGATTGCCAAATAATTTTTTGTTTTTCAATTTATTTCCCTCCTAGGATATTTCTCGGTCATTTTATGTCTGCCGGACAATCGGAGAAATCCCCGATAAATGCGCCTTTTTCATTCCTGTCCACCACTGATGGATATTCAAAACTCATGAGTTTTGAATACGGCTTGTTCGGAGATGATTTTGATTGCTGTGCAGATGGGACGTTCTTGCTATTTTGATATGAGCCAATATAGTACGAATGTAATACTTTTGGCTTAACCAATAGCGTTATGTAAAACATGGAATACTCTTTGAAAAAATCCTGATGAAAAAAATAAAATAGTAAAAGAAATTTTAAAAAAGTGTTACATGTCTTACACGATTACATGGAATGTTGCATCCCAAAGCGGAAAACTCCATTTTCTCCGCCTCTTCCCAGGAAGAGGAACAGCTCGGAGGAATTAAGATGCTTTCCAGAACTGCGGGTGTGGGAAAAAAGGCTGGCTTTATAAAATTCACCTTGAGAACTGGAAACTTTTGGTGGCAGAGAAAGTCTAATAAAATAGGGTATATATTATTAATTTTCAACTTGTAAAAGTATTGATTGACAAGTGGAGAAAAAAGCCAGTACTATTAAGATTAGAGTTGTGTACTATGATTTATCATACACCGCATAGGAATTTGCTTTGTATGATAACGTAAGCGTTATGAATCAATTGAGATGGGGGGATATTGTTGGCGCTGATTGAGGCAAAAGATGTTGTAAAAAAATATAAGGTGGGCTCGGAGATTATCACAGCCTTAAACGGTATTAATTTGTCCATTGAAAAGGGCGAGTTTGTGGCTATTTTGGGTACGTCGGGCTGCGGGAAATCTACACTGTTGAATATGTTGTCGGGCTTGGAACGGCCTACAAAGGGAGACGTTATAGTCAACGGTGTGCGTATCAATAAGGTAAGTGAAAAAAATATGTCTCGGTTTCGCGCTCGGGAAATGGGATTTATTTTTCAGCAGTATAATTTAATACCGTCGTTGACGGCGTTGGAAAATGTGATGCTGCCGCTGACCATTCAAGGGCTCAGCAAAAGGTACGTGTCAAGCGCAGTCGGGATATTTTAATCAAGTTGGGTTTGGGCAAGCGATTGCATAATAAGCCCAGCCAGATCAGCGGCGGGCAGCAGCAGCGGGTGAGTATTGCCCGGTCGTTGGTGAGCAATCCGAAGATTATTTTGCGGACGAGCCTACTGGCAATTTGGACAGTAAGACCACCATTGAAATTTTGGAATTCATGCAGGAGATCGTACGGGAACAACACAAAACATTAATTATGGTCAGCCATGACATGGAGGTTGCCATGTATGCGGGCCGGATTGTACACATGCTGGACGGGGAAATTACCAGCATTGAAGAAAATATTGAGAATATTGCCAAGCTAACAGCAACGGCAGAGGGGGAGAAGGCATAAAATGAAGAAAAAAAAATTGGCGATGATTTTGATTGTATTATTACTTGGAATGAGTGTGCTGCCGGCCGGCTCGGTATTTGCAACTACGACGGGGCAATCTGGCATCAATCAGACAACAGCGGATGAGAATAAACCAGACGAAAATAAAGCGAGTACTGCTGCACAGAATGGCAACGGGGAAAGCGCAGCTTCCCAGAAAAACGCACAGGAAAAAAATATTTTCAACACCGGCACCGACCCGCTGTGGTCTTTTTGTAAAAGCTTGAAGCGCCGGAGGAAGCGCTGGTGGGGCAGGAGTTTGAAGTAAATATTACGGTGAAAAATATGGGTACCGGTTCGGGGATGTTCCCAGAATTTCGTTTTACGGAGGAAAGCGATAAGAAAGATTTGACCCATTTTACGGTGGTAGGCGGCACGGACGGCGTGTATGATACCATGCTGACGGAAGTAAAAGGCGGCGAGACCAAAACCTTTACCATTAAGATGAAGGTAAATCCGGAAACAAAAGAATTGCCGGAAGGTTCTAAATATCGCATTAATTGTATGATTGCCAGCTCCAATTGGCAGATAGACAGAGGAGAAAAACGGTTTAATGCAGTGCAGAGCTTTGAGATTGATGTGACATACGCTTTATCCGATCCGTCTTTTGTGGTGGAAAATGTGACTTTTAATCCGGCTGTGACTGCCGGTGTGAAGGAAACAACGGCGACGATTACGTTAAAAAACATCAGCGATACCAAAGCCAATAATGTGGTAGCTACGTTGGAAGGCACTTATATAAGCAGCGGCAGTGAAGGCAATGCCGGTGAAAAGAATATTGAGGTGCGGGATTTAACCAGCACCAAGCAGCTTTATAATGTAAAGGGCAATCAGAAGGTGAAGGTGGATTATCAACTGGAGCTGAATGAGGACCGCAAAAACAATGAAATGAAGCTGACCATTGATTATAACGGGCTAGAAAAACCGCAGGAAATTGTGCTGAATATGCCATTGCCGTTACAGGAAAATAAAGGCGGCAAGGAGCCTAAGGTAATTATTGAGCGTTATAATGTAGAGCCCAGCAAGGTGTTAGCCGGTAACTATGTTACATTGAATTTGTTTGTGGAAAACACCAACAGCATGCCGGTAAATAATGTGTCTATTCAGTCGGATGTGCCTACAGAAACGTCCTCTAGCGGCGGCACGGTGTCGGGCGGCACAGTGTTTTCTCCGGTAGACAGCAGTAATACTTTTTACATTGACCGCATTGAGGGTAAGGAAACAGCGCTGAAAACCATCAGTATGTATGTTGACCCCAATGCTATGGCTAAAACCTATATTGTGCCGGTGAATATCAAGTATGAATCCACCGATGGCACTAAGTATGAAAGCAGCGATAATGTCAATATTCCAGTTACGCAGGAAAGCAAAATTGAAATTATCAGCAGCAATATTCCTACGGCGGGTAATGTGGGCGAGCCGATGAATCTCAGTATGGAGTTTGTTAATGTGGGCAAGGTGAACCTCACCAACTTTAAGGTGCGTATGGAAGGCGATATTCCTGGCAAAGAGGAAAATGTATATTATCTGGGCACCTTTAACGCTGGTGAGAGCAATGAATATTCGGCCACCATCATTCCAGAAATGGAAGGCACCTTATCGGGCAGTATTCAAATGAGTTATATTGACGCCGACAATCAGAACGTATCCATGGAAATTCCATTTAGCTGTGAAATCGGCGCAGCCATTGATTATGGCGATATGACCGACCTGCCTATGGAGCCGATAGAGGAGCCGGGGCTTTTGGATAAGCTGAAGCAGCATTGGCTGCCGATTTTGTTGGGTGTAATCATTTTTTACTGCAGGCGGTTGTGTTAATTCGCATTAAGCGAAAAGCGAAAGCAGAAGAGGAACTCATCGATGGTTAAAACAGATATTATAACGATGGCGGCCAAAAATCTGATGCGCCGCAAGGGCCGCACCTTTTTGACCATGCTGGGCGTGCTGATTGGCACAACCTCCATTGTGGTCATGGTGTCATTGGGGCTGGGGATGCAGAGCGCCCAGCAGAAAATGTTTGAGCAATGGGGCAGCCTCAATGAAATTGAAGTAAATCAGAGCTACTCCTACGGCGAGGAGCAGGAGAAAACCACTGTCCTCAATGATGAAACGCTGGAATTCTTCCGAGGGATGGAAGGCGTGACGGCGGTTATTCCTATGATTCAGGTCTCCGCCAATACGGCTACCTGCGGCAAGCTGCAAGGGTGGTTGGAAGTATACGGTATCAATCCAGAGGACATGCCGCTGAAAATATCCAGGCGGCGCAGGGCCCGCTTGCTGCAAGCAGGCGACCACAATGTGGTGGTATTGGGCGGCATGGTAGGACAGGGTTTTTATGACCCCAATAGCAACGACGACGGATATTCGGAGGACGAAACCTATGAAGAATATAAAGACCGTATGTATACCAAAACGCTGGGCTTGTACGATAAGAAAATCGTAGCAGAGTTTATGAATTATGAGACAGAAAAAACCAAGAAGCTCACTTTGCAGGTGGTGGGGATTATGGAAAAGACGCGCCTAACGGTTGTATTATGCTTATGCGCCGTTAGAGGTGATGCAGAAAATTCAGAAATTGATGCTGACCAGTGAACAAAAAGCAGAAAAAACGGGACGATTATAACCAGATTACCATTATGACCGAAGATGTTACCTATACCAAGGCAATCTTGCAGACATTGGAGGATTCGGGTTACAATGCATACTCCATCGCCGACAGTCTGGAGGGGTAGAAGACCAGGCCAGAGTCATTCAGATGGTGCTGGGCGGTATCGGCGGCATTACTCTTTTGGTGGCAGCCATTGGAATTATCAACACCATGGTGATGTCCATTTATGAACGCACCAAAGAAATTGCCATTATGAAGGTGATTGGCGCGACCTTTAACGATATTCGGCTGATGTTTTTAGCGGAGGCTGGGATGATAGGCTTCTTTGGCGGTTTGCTAGGGCTGGTTTTTCAGCTACGGGCTATCGTTCTTGATTAATCAGCTATCCGGGGATTTTATGGGCGACTACATGGGTACCGGCGAAGCACTGAATATTTCGTTAATTCCCTGGTGGCTGGCGGTATTCGCCATTGTCTTCTCCATTTTGATTGGCTTGCTGGCGGGCGTATATCCTGCTAATCGGGCTGTGAAATTAAGTCCCATTGAAGCAATGCGCAATAATTAGGCAAAAAAGTATGGCTATAAGGCATAAATCTGTTATACTGTTAAGCAGAGCACTGTTGCAGTTGGTGGATACCGTTTGCGGCGGCAGTGCTGAATTTATAGAAATGAAGAGAAGAAAGGAGATTTTCATGGAAGCAGCATCTACTACGACAATTATCACAGCAAAGGTACTCAACCAAACCAATCAGGCCCTGATGGAACAGAGCGATAAGCTGGGGCTGTCCGTTGGTGAGGTATTGGATAGGCTCTTTTCCGGCGGCCTATGATGGATTCTACTTTGGCGGCCTCCTTTACAGGAGATTTATTCGCGCTTGTTACCAGCGGCCAGAGCGACGAAGACCTTTGTCAATCTGCCTTAATTTTAATTTCGATTTTGGCAAAAACATTGTTGGAATGCGGGTATAGTATGGAACAGATTACGTCTGAAGTAACGGCCTGGATTGCAGAGCAGAATAGCGATGCAGAATAACACGAAAAAGGATCACTGCGCCAACGCATTTTTAATCGGATAAGCAGAGGCTCAGGCGAAGAACAGTAAAAGCAATATAGGAAATACAAAGAGGCTGCATATGAAAAGCGGCCTCTTTTTGCTAAAATGAGATAAAAACACACGGAAAGCATGACAAATACATGGAGATAGGATATAATAATACAATATATGATTTTTAATAAAAAAGGAGTGTCTGCACTTTATGGAGGATAAAGATTTTATTGAATTTACCACTGGTCTGGAAGAAGAGGAACTGCCAGAGGTAAAATAAAATGGCGGAGGATTGGGACAATTTTACGTGACCTATCTGGATGATGAGAAGGCCTTGATTATGGTAGAATTGGAAGTAGCCAAAGTGGCGCCCATTTTAGCTTATCATCATCTGTTTGAATTCAGATTGCCATTAAAAATCCTACGGAAGATGGATTTTATACGGCGGAAGAACAGCCTAAGCTGTTTGAGATTGAGGATCGTATTGCCGATGTTTATCGGGGATGAAGCGCACGCCCAAGCATGTAGCCAGCATTACCACCGGCGGCACGCGGATGTTGTACTTCTATGCGGAAAGTGATGACTTTTTAGCCGGTTTGGTAGGGAAAATTGCTTCTGAATTCGGCGACTATGATTTTAACTATCTGTTGGAACAGGATGCGCCCTGGAATTTCTATTTTAATGTTGTTTATCCATCGTTGCTGGACATGCAGATTATCAAAACCGTCGCATGTTGAAGCTGATGGAAGAAAAGGGCGAAGATTTAAACCAAGTGCGGGAGGTTACCCACTGGTTTTATTTTAACAACGGCGCTTCCTGCAAACAGGCGTCGGTGCGGCTGCGGGACAATGGTTGTGAAATTTTAGATGATAATTTCTTTGATGAACGGATACCGGAATATAATTTTTGCCTGCGGGTGCTGATAAAGCATGATATGACCCAACAAACCATGCTGGAAGTGACTTACGCGCTGTATGACTTTGTAGAAAAATATGAAGGCATTTTATGATGGTTGGAATATCATTCTGACGGAGATCCGGAAAAGATTTTGTATAGACCCCGAAAGGAGGTTGTGGCGTGACAGAAACAGAAGCAGAATTTTTTGCAGAAGTACGATGCATCTGCTTATGAGAAGCCGTCCGTAGCGACAGATATTGTGGTGTTTACCATTGGCAAGGGACGGCGGGAAACCTACCGGCAATTACCCAAGCGGCATTTGCAATTGCTGCTGATTCGGCGCAGAAATCATCCGTTTCAGGATTGCTGGGCGCTGCCAGGCGGTTTTGTAAATATTGATGAATCGTTGCGGATGCGGCTGCCAGGGAGCTTTATGAAGAAACAGGACTGGAGCCTGATTATTTGGGTCAGTTGTACACCTGGGGCGAGGTAGACCGCGACCCGCGCACGCGGATTATCAGCACTATCTTATATGGCAATTGTGAACGAGAAAAAATAAAAATCTGAAGGCCGGGGATGATGCCAGCGAGGCTTGTTGGTTTGATTTTACCAGCCGTATTGAAAAGGTGGAAACCCATAAGGTAGCCGGGCAGTTGGAATATGTGTGGTATATCCGTCTGGCGCTGAAAAGCAGCAGGGAAGAGCTGAGCGCTTTGGGTGCGTGTTACACGGTGGTTCCGAGGTTCCACAGTGGCCATTCAGCGTGAAATTGTGGAAAATCATGGTTTGGCCTTTTGACCATGCTAAAATTATTGAGCATGGCTTGGAAAAATTCAGGCATAAAATAAAATATACCGATTTGCTGTTTGCTGGTGCCGGAGTTTTTTACGCTGACCGAGCTGCAGCATGTGTATGAAGCAGTTGTTGACAAAAAATATCCAGAGCCAGCTTCCGGCGCAGTATTGCCGATAAAGTGCTGGAAACGGAGCAGTATGTGACCAAGGGCGGTCACCGCCCGTCGCAGATGTATGTATTCAATCCGTGCTGGCTGGAGGCGTCTCTGCAGGAGGGCGTTGTAGACCTGTGGAGCTAAGAAGGAGGATATCCCAATGAGTAACAAGACAAACTTAACATTACTGGCAGATTTTTTTATGAAATCACAATGGCAAATGGATATCTAGAGCATGGTGTGGCCGATCAAATTGCTTATTATGATATGTTTTTCCGCAAAATTCCCGATGGCGGCGGCTTTGCTATTATGGCGGGGCTGGAGCAGGTAATTGAGTATCTCAAAATTTGCATTTTACCAGAGAAGATATTGCTTATTTGCGCAGTAAAAAAATGTTTTAGCGAGACGTTTTTAGAATATCTGGCCAATTTCCACTTTGAATGCGATGTGTGGGCTATACCGGAGGGGTATGCCAATCTTCCCGGGCGAGCCGTTGCTGACGGTACGGGGCCCGCTATTCAGGCGCAATTTTTTGGAAACTATGATTTTGTTAACCATCAGCCATCAGTGTTTGATTGCCACTAAAAGCTAACCGCATTGTGCGGGCTGCTGATGGACGGGCTGTGATGGAGTTTGGCTCCCGGCGGGCGCAAGGGTAGATGGTGCTGTAATGGGCGCCCGAGCAGCTTACATTGGCGGTTGTGTTGGTACAGCCTGCACCATTGTAGACAGAGATATGCATATTCCGGCACTGGGCACTATGGCCCACAGTTGGGTGCAGATGTTCCCCAGCGAGGAAGAGGTTTCTTTCCGCAATTATGCCAAAACCTATCCCGACAATTGCACTTTGTTGGTGGATACTTATAATGTGCTGCAATCGGGCATTCCCAATGCCATTAAGGTTTTTAATGAGGAAGTTGTACCGAGAGGCTTCCGTCCTAAAGGGGTGCGTATTGACAGCGGCGATATTGCTTATTTATCGAAAAAAAGCACGGGTTATGCTGGATGAAGCAGGATTTCCGGACTGCGGCATTGTAGCGTCCAATTCGTTGGATGAATATATTATCCGCGATATTTTATTGATCAGGGCGGTCAGGTGGATTCTTTTGGCGTAGGGGGAACGGCTGGTAACGGCCAAATCGGACCCGGTATTCGGCGGTGTGTACAAGCTGGCTGCGGTGGAAAAGGACGGCGAGCTGGTGCCGAAGATTAAAGTCAGTGAAAATGTTGAAAAAATCACCAATCCAGGATTTAAGGTACCGTGGCGTTTATATGAACGCAGTACCGGCAAAAAAACTATCGCCGATGTGATTACATTGCAGGGTGAAGTGATTGACGACAGCCAGCCCTATGAAATTTTTGACCCGGAACATACATGGAAACGAAAATTTGTGCAGGACTTTGTCGCGAAACCGCTGCAGGTGCCTATTTTGAAAAGGGAAATTGCGTGTACCAGTCGCTAATCTGCAGGAAATTCAAAATTCTGCCAAGAACAGATTGATACTTTATGGGATGAAGTATTGCGTTTGAGCATCCGCATAAAATTATGTGGATTTATCGCAGAACCTATGGGATGCAACGTCACAGCCGGCCTATGGACTGTATCAAGCAACCTATCTGTTTACCACGTTACAGGCTGTAGAGGTATATTACCGGCGACGTTGGCCGTAAAAAGCACTGGATACTTTGCCTGCTGAGTATTACGGCGTCGGTTTTGTGCCCGATGGCTTTCAGTATTTGCTGCAAGTGGTGATGCGCAGTGGGTTTCTATGGAACGCTCAAGAATATGGGACAGACTAAAGCGCTGGAAAGCGTTGCCGTATATGATTTTGAGCTGTATATGGCTTACCAGTGAATTTTCATGCGCAGTTGGTGGGATGGTTTAACAGAAGAACAACAGGAATTGGGTGCGGGAGAAGTTTCAACCAGGCGTTGACGTCATGCTTTGCCGCAGCAGCAGGATAAAGACCCGGCTCAAACGCTGCTGGCCAACGGCGTGGTTGTTTGAAGATAGTACTGCGCCTGCTTGGAATAACTACAGTAATTTATATCTGAATCAGCGGAGGCTTATTTTTGCAGAACACAGTAATTCACTGACTGCTTATTGGCGCCCTGTGTTGCCGAGCCTCCGACAAATGAAGGAGGAACCCCACGCCGTGAAAGATGTTATTTTGATTGGCAGAAGACAGAAACAAATATCAGAGCAAATATTGCGGAATTTTTGCAGGCAGAGGATTTTTGAAACGCTGCTGGCGAAGGATGGCGAAAAGCCATTGCAATTTTTGATGAAAAAAACCCGGATTTGGTAATTTTGACGGATGCCCTAAAATTGACGGGTTGGAAGTATGCAAAATATATTCGCCGATTCAGATGTGCCTATTATTATGGTGACAGCCCGCGATGAAGAAATCGACAAACTGTTGGGCTGAATTGGGCGCCGATGATTATATCACCAAGCCCCTCAGTCTGCCAGAATTGAAAGCCCGTATCAAGGCTGTGCTACGC
>VOFC01001121.1_pt1 | contig 36001 bp, 51 predicted proteins | sample 5384161 | NCBI WGS metagenome assembly VOFC01 (sample SAMN12384722, study PRJNA508395) | human gut metagenome | isolation source: healthy gut B | host: Homo sapiens | reverse complement strand
AACACACTGGTTTACGGTGGTTCAAAAAGCGGATTGATGGGGGCATTAGCGGACAGTGTTCTGAATGCAGGCGGCAGAGCGATCGGCGTTGAACCGCAGTTTTTTGTTGAAAAAGAGCTGCAGCATGACGGACTGACACAGCTGATCGTGACGAAAGATATGTCAGAACGCAAAAACAAAATGATCGAACTTGGGGATGCTTTTATTGCATTTCCCGGTGGAACAGGTACTCTTGAGGAAATCACAGAAGTGATGTCAAAAGTATCGCTGAAGCAGCTGGATGCTCCCTGTATTCTCTATAACCTGAACGGCTACTATAACAGTTTAAAAGAATTATGGTCTTTCTGAGGACACATCAACCGTACTCAGGGACGGAGGTATTGATGGAAACGAAATTAGAAAGAATAGCAGAAATATCGGCAAATTTGCCGGGACCAGAGTTCACATCGTTGTATCATCTAATCAATAAAGAAATGCTTTTGCAATGTCACAAAGAATTAGACGGAAATAAAGCAGTCGGTATTGATGAGATTACTAAGAAAGAGTACGAGAGAAATCTGGAGCAAAACATAGATGACTTGGTAGAAAGACTGAAAAGAAAATCATACAAACCACAGCCATCAATTAGGGTATATATCCCTAAAAGCAATGGAAAACTTCGACCATTAGGAATTGCGTGCTATGAGGACAAAATAGTCCAATTAGCATTAAAGAAGATATTGGAAGCTATCTATGAACCGAGATTTCTGAACTGCATGTACGGATTCAGACCAAACCGAGGATGTCATAACGCAATAAAAGAACTGTATAAGAGATTAAACAACACGGAAATCTGCTATATTGTGGATGCTGACATCAAAGGATTCTTCGATCATATGAAGCATGAATGGATTATCAAGTTTCTCAAACTTTATATTAAAGACCCCAACATAATTGGTCTTGTCAAGAAGTATCTTAAAGTGGGAGTGCTGGATAATGGTGAACTTATGGTGAATGAAGAAGGTTCAGCTCAAGGCAATATCATAAGTCTAATCCTAGCAAACATATATATGCACAATGTATTGACACTATGGTATAAGTTTATTATTACCAAAGAATGCAAGGGAGATAACTTTCTAATTGTATATGCAGATGATTTTGTTGCAGGATTTCAATACAAATGGGAAGCAGAGAATTACTACAAGCTTCTTAAAGAACGAATGGAAAAGTTCGGTTTGCAATTAGAAGATAGTAAAAGTCGTCTCTTACAAAGCGGTGCTTATATTGCAAGGGCAAAGCAAAAGAGCGGCGAGTGTATCAGATTACAAACATTTGATTTTCTGGGATTCACATTCTATTGTGGGCGTTCACGCAAAGGCATGCCATATATAATGCCAAAGACAAGCTCTAAGAAATTCAGACAGAAAATTCGAGACATCAAGGTATGGTTATATGCGAATAGAGACCAACCGCTAAAGAAACTAATGGGTATGCTAAATCTGAAACTAATAGGTCATTATAGGTACTATGGCATAAGTTTTAATGGCAGAATGATTTCAAACTACAAACAACAAGTGAGAGAACTTCTGTTTAAGGTGCTGAATAGACGAAGTGACAGAAAGAGTTATACAAGAGAAGGATTCATTGAAATGCTGAAATATTATCCATTGGCAATGCCAAAGATTTATGTCAGCCTGTTTTGAAACTGTAAATATTATTATGAAGAGCCGTATGCGGGAAAGCCGCACGTACGGTTCTGTGCTCTATGAGGGAGCAAAAGAGATGTTGTTGGTAGATGAAGTTGATAATAAGGAATTTTTGACAGGCTTGTTTCATGCAATGTATGATGAACTGCCAGCCCCAAAACCGAAAAAAAGAAGAAATAGACACTTCTAGTTTGTTGAATCTAAAATAAAGGCTGTAAGTAATATTCAGGGAGAAGCATTTTTGGAGGAAATTATGAACATTACAACATATCTTGGAGCAAATGAAGGCAATGATCCGACTTTGTATAAGGCAGTTACAGAACTTGGAGCCTGGATCGGGCAAGGTACATAGGAATTGTGTTGGCAATTTCAGGTGATATGGTATTTGTGATTTCAGTCTGGACTATGAAAGACAGCTGGCGTGCCGGAGTTTCGAAAACGGATCAGACGGAACTTGTCACGGATGGAATTTATCAGATCAGTAGGAATCCGGCGTTTCTTGGATTTGATCTGGTGTATGTGGGGATTTTAAATAGGGATACTCTTTCTTTCATACTTAATCAAAAGGTTGTCGTAAGATCATTAAAACAGATGATTGAGCGGCAGCCTCGTTTTTTAGATACGCATTGCAATTCCTTCACCATGTCAGTTTCATTTCGTGTTATAATGTTTTGGAAATGTCGGCTTGGTGAGATAATAGAAATAGAGAAAAGATATGGCAAATAAAAATCCTCTTGAAATCATAAAACGTCCGGTTGCTTATGCAAGTGGATATGAAAATATCCCAACAAAGGCACAGGATCGAGCAAAACAGCTTTGTTGGGAATATAATCGTACAGCTCCAAATGAGAAAAACAGACGCAGAGCCATATTATAGGAACTGCTTGGTACCTGCTCAGAGATGACAGGCATTGAACCGGATTTTCACTGTGATTATGGATTCAATATTCATATGCATGGTCTGGTTATTATCAATTGTAACTGTGTTATTTTGGATACGTCTCCGGTGAATATTGGAACAGGGGACATTTATTGCTACTGGTGTGCCATGTAAAGTGATCAGACCAATTACCGAAAAGGATAAGATTGCACCGGAAGGATTCTATTTTGAACACACTGATTTTGTGTTTGTGTCGATGAATTAAGTAAGAAACTATCGATTGAGAAATGTCCGAAGAGAAAGAAAGCGAGCGAGAGAGTAGAACATATCAGAATATTTGAGGAGGTGAAAGAATGGATTTCACAGATGAAAAAGATTATATTATGCGAATAATAAAAAAGAAATGGTAAGAGTATTATTCTCTCTAGTGTTTGGAAAAAAGTATGTTTCTGTTGAAATTGAAAAAGAAAACAAATATGAAGTATCTGGTAAAAACTGCAAAGCTTTCTTGACATGATTGATTCAGGCCAGATTAACGAAGCAGAGAATATTCTTTTAAATAACATTGACTATACAAACAAGGATGAGGTCATGGCGGCAGCTCTTTTTTTATCAACATCTTAGTGAAAAAAGATAGTGAGTTTTTGGAGAACAATAATTACACAAAAAAGAAGAAGTGCTTTCTGGGTTCAAACAATTACTTGTGCAGTCAGGATATCAAGATTTGTTTTATATGCTTAAAGATGATGAATAATTTTATATAGAGAAATGATTTTTTGATGTGAAATGAAATTTAGAGATTAGGGATAAGAAAAATAGTAAAGGAGATCAACCTATGAAAGTATTAATGTTAAACGGAAGTCCACGGAAAGATGGAAATACATCGATCGCACTGGAAGAAATGAAAAAAAGATCTTTGAAGCAGAAGGGGTAGAAACAGAGATTGTCCGTGTCGGAAATAAAGATGTCAGAGGCTGCATTGCCTGTGGACGCTGCAGTGAGTTGGGAAAATGTGTTTTTGATGATGTTGTCAATGAACTGGCTCCGAAATTCGAGGAGGCCGATGGACTTGTTGTTGCCAGTCCGGTTTATTATGCTTCTGCAAATGCAACATTAGTTGCAGTTTTGGACCGGCTTTTTACAGTTCTCACTTTGATAAGACTATGAAAGTAGGAGCAAGCGTTGTCTGTGCAAGGCGTGGCGGATGTTCTGCAACATTTGATGAATTGAATAAATACTTTACCATATCGAATATGCCGATTGCATCCAGCCAGTACTGGAATTCTATCCATGGGCTGGCGCAGGGAGAGGCAGAGATGGCTGAAGAGGGAAAACAGACCATGCGTGTACTCGCAAGAAATATGGCGTTTCTGATGAAGAGTATCGCCTTAGGAAAAGAGAAGTTTGGCTTGCCGGAAACCGAAGAAAGAGTAGCAACACACTTTATCCGATAGAGAAGAAGATTATTAAAATGACAGGTGTATAAAGTTTGCAAATAAAAGTTGGGGAGGAAAGCAAGATGGCGAAAGATCAGAGATTTGAAAAGGTTTATTCCCAGGGAATGCTGGAAACAACAGAAATTTGGGTAGATAAAAAGACCGGTGTAAACTATATATTTCACACCAGTGGAAATGCTGCAGGATTTACACCATTGCTGGACAGCGAAGGGAAACCGGTAGTTTCCTCTATATGGGATAAATAATTTTCGATATTATATGGGAGATGCCACATGGAAAAGAAAAAACATTGCTAATCTAAATGAATTAGAGTTTGTTATATTTTGCATTGAAAATATTGCATTAAAACTAAAGGTGAATGCAGAAGAGGTTTATATTGCACTGACAGAAAAGAGCAGTATTTTGAACGATTATATCGTCCCGGAATACGAAACGCTTCATACACAGAGTAAAGAATATATAGTGGATGATATTATTGAGGTTATGGAAGAACGAGGGGTTAAGATATGAAGGTATACCATGGTTCATGGATGGAGATTGCAGAACCAGATTTAAAACATTCCAGAACAGATGTAGATTTTGGAAAAGGATTTTATACAACTCCGCTTCGCGAGCAGGCCGTTAAATGGTGTGGAAAATTTAAAAGACGTGGTAAGCAAGGAATCGTTACAACATATGAATTTGATGAAAGCACGAGCAGTAGCTTAAAGATTTTAAGTTTTGATTCTTATTCAGAGGAATGGCTGGATTTTATTCTAAAATGCAGAAGAAAACAGGATAGCTCTGATTATGATATTGTAATGGGTGGTGTGGCTAATGATAAAGTATTTAACACGGTCGAATTATATTTTGATCATTTGATTGATAAACAAGAAGCAATCAAAAGGCTTCGTTATGAAAAACCTAATATGCAAATTTGTTTCCGGAGTGAGCGTGCACTGAAACAACTACATTTTGAAGGGAGTTTTGAAGTATGAATGCAAATCCGATTTTACTCCAAAAAAATATGCAAGAATCGTTGAATTATTTGCCAGAAAAAAAGAAAATTTCTATAGATAAGGCATTGGGGATTTTTTATCACTCAGAAGTATATCAGCTAATGCGGGATGGTATTTCGGATATGCATTGTATGAGTGACAGTTATCTTGAAAAAGAATTGGAGAAAGAGATGAAAGATTTCAGTAATCAGAAGATTAAAGAATATGCTAAACCAAACAAAACTCTAAAAGATTGCAAAGAAACATTGGAGTTATTGAAAGAGGAAAAGAGCAATCCTTATATATTACTTGGAAGAGTATTTGAACTATATAAACAGGGAGCAAAAAGAAGAACATGCAGATTGGTATTTCTTTAAATACTTAGAATCTCTTAAAATAGAAGACCACTATACTTTTTCTGTTGGAGAAACTGAAATTACAGTTCCGGTTGATGTATTCACGCCATTTGTTGAAATTGAAACCGAAGGTAGAGTGATTAATCCACAATGGCACTTGATGATTGCTTACTATGCTTATATTGATGCAATGTATAACCATAATGATAATGAGTATGCGAAAAAATAAAAACAATGCCAGGACATCCAACTGGCAAATTTGGTATTCGATGTAAGTCATTAAAAAGTGGATGGAAGAAGCATTTGGAAAACACCAGAAAGGAAAGCAAGATGGCGAAAGATCAGAGATTTGAAAAGGACTTTGTCAAACTGAAAAATGTTTCGAAGATCTACCGGCTGGGTGAAGTCGAGATCCGTGCGGTTGACAAGATAGAATTTGCGATCGACAAAGGAGAGTTTGTGGTCGTGGTAGGGCCAAGCGGTGCCGGAAAAACAACGGTTCTGAACATTCTTGGCGGAATGGATACGGTGACTTCGGGGGATGTGCTGGTTGATGGAGAGAATATTGCCAAATATTCCCAGCGAAAGCTGACAGGATATCGCAGGGATGACATTGGATTTGTTTTCCAGTTTTACAATCTGGTGCCGAACCTGACAGCGAAGGAAAATGTAGAGCTGGCACTTCAGATCTGCAAGGAGCCGCTTGATGCGGTGCAGGTATTAAAAGAGGTCGGACTGGGAAACCGTCTCGACAATTTCCCGGCACAGTTGTCCGGTGGTGAGCAGCAGAGAGTTTCCATTGCAAGGGCACTTGCAAAAAATCCAAAGCTTCTGCTCTGCGATGAGCCGACCGGAGCACTGGATTATCAGACCGGCAAAGCGATCCTCAAGCTTTTGCAGGATACCTGCCGGCAGAAAAAATGACCGTGATCGTCATCACGCACAATTCGGCACTGACGCCGATGGCGGATCGTGTGATCAAGATCAAAAACGGAAAAGTATCGAAAATGTATCTGAACGAAAATCCAGAACCGATAGAAAACATAGAGTGGTGATAGAATGAAAAAACGTGCACTTCGAAAAAGAATTTTTTATGGAGATTCGAAAAAGTCTTCCGAGATTTTTATCGATTTTGTTTATCGTGGCACTTGGAACGGCTTTTTATTCCGGTATTCAGTCGTCCTCACCGGATATGCGTTATTCGGGGGATGCTTATTTTGATGCAAAAGAACTCTCGGATATTCAGGTCACAGGCACAATGGGTGTGACGGGGGACGATGTGGAGGCACTGCAGAACTTAAAAGACATTGAAACGGCGGAAGGTGTCTGTCTGAAAGATGTGCTGACAGGGGAAGAAGGACAGCGGAAAGTGCTGCGTATCTTATCAATTCCGGAAAAAAAGCAATCTGGTGACGGTAGAAGAAGGCGAGTACCCTACAAAAGAGGACGAATGTCTGATGGATGTTCAGTATGCAGAGCACAACGGCTATCAGATCGGCGATACCTTCCGGATCAGCGAAGAGCTGGAAAAAGATGAGGATGCCACTTTAAAATCGGACACCTTCACGATCACGGGACTTTGCAGCAGCCCGCTCTATATTTCGTTCAGCCGCGGCAGCACCAATGTCGGAAACGGTGAGATTGCAGGATTTGTTTATGTGCCGCAGGAAACATTTACGACCGATTACTATATGCAGATTTATCTGAAGGTGAAAGGTGCAAAAGAGCTGACAGCCTACACGGATGCCTATGATACAACGGTTGCACAGGCAAAAGAACAGGTCGAAAGCATAGAAAAAGAGCGTTGTACCAGGCGTCAGGAAGAAATAAAAGACGAAGCTCAGGAAAAAGTGAGCGATGCCAGAAAAGAGCTGGCGGACAAAAAGGCTGAGGCGGATCAGAAGCTTGCCGATGCGAAAAAAGAGATCGATGATGCAAAGAAAAAACTGAAGGACGGAAAAACAGAGCTTGCCGATAAAGAGAAAGAATTAAACGACGGCAAAAAAAGAGCTGGCAGAGAAAGAGCGGGAACTTGCCGATGCACAGCAGCAGATCACAGACGGACGCACACAGCTTCAGAGTGCGGAAAATCAGCTGGCGGAAAAAGAGAGTGAATTTCAGAAGCAGAAGGCATCTGCAGAAGAACAGATTTCCACAGGAGAAAAAGAGCTTGCAAATGGTTTGAAGAGTTTACAGAAAAATCAGAAGACGTTTGCACAGCAGAAAGCAGCTTTTGAGCAGCAGAAGCAGACGTATCTGGACGGTGTGGTTCAGTATGAGGAAAATCTTGCCCAGTACGAAAACAGTAAAAAACAGGGCGTTCCGGAAGCAATGCTGACGCAGGCAAAGGCAGAGCTTGATGCAACAAAAACGCAGCTTGATGCAGCCGGGGCACAGATAACAGCCGGGGAAAAGCAGTTAAATGATGCACAGAATCAACTTGATGCGGCACAGAAAAAAACTGGATGAAAATCAGGCGAAGATTGATCAGTCAAAACAACAGTTAAAAGACGGTGAGGCACAGTTAAGTGCAGCGAGAAGCCAGTTAAATGAAAAGAAAGCGCAGTTAAACGCCTCACAGGCACAGCTTGACGATGGGAAACGGCAGATTGAAGATGCAAAGCAGAAATTAGAAGACGGACAAAAACAGATCGAAGATGCGAAAGCGACGATCGCAAAAATGAGAAAAAGCTTGCAAAAGGCGAACGCAAATACGAAAAGAAAAAAGGCAAAAGCAGAGAAAAAGATTGCAAAAGCGGAAAAGAAGATTGATGATGCACAAAAAGAAGTGGATGATATCAAAGAACCGGAGTGGACGGTCGAAGACCGCAGTGATCTGCTGGAGTACACCAATTACGGAGATAATGCCGAACGAATGAAGAGCATCGGGGAAGTCTTCCCTGTTCTTTTTCTTCCTGGTGGCAGCCCTGATCAGTCTGACCACGATGACGCGAATGGTCGAAGAAGAACGCACCCAGATCGGAACGATGAAAGCACTCGGTTACAGCAAGGTGGATATTGCGGCAAAATATCTGCTGTATGCACTGTTTGCAACACTTGGAGGCAGTGTGCTTGGTGTGCTGGTCGGAGAGAAAATATTGCCCTATATCATTATCCGGTCTTATGGTATCATGTATTTACATATGAATATGATATGTATTCCATATAATATGAAATTTGCTCTTATCGCAGCCGGAGCGGCGATCTTCTGTACGATGATCGCGACGCTGGAAGCATGCATACGTGAGCTTCATGCATGGCCGGCCGTTCTGATGCGTCCGCCTGCACCAAAACAGGGCAGACGTGTCTGGATCGAGAAAATTCCGTTTTTGTGGAAACATTTAAGTTTTACCTGGAAATCAACCGTACGCAATCTGTTCCGTAAGAAACGATTCTTCATGACAATTATCGGAATCGGCGGCTGTATGGGACTTCTGCTGGTTGGATTCGGACTGCGTGATTCCATTATGGATGTGGCAATTCTGCAGTATCAGGATATTCAGGTTTACGATGGCATGATTGTTCTGGATGCAGATGCAGATCAGAGCGGGCAGGACGAACTGAAACAGGAGCTTGCCGATGACGGAAGCGTGGGAGCGTTTGCAGAAGTATCCATGAAAAAGGTGGAGTTTGCGTCCGCTGACAAAAAACTGGATGTCTATCTGATGGTCGTGCCGGATGATGTGTCGATTGATGAGTTTGTGAAATTCCGCAGCAGAACGACAAAAGAAGCCTATGAGCTTGATAATCAGGGTATGATCCTCACCGAAAAAGCAGGAAAACTGCTTGGCGTTTCGGCAGGAGATTCTGTGGAGATGACAGGAGAACACAGCGGTGTAAAGATTCCGATCAACAGAATATGTGAAAACTATATGTCACATTTGCATATATGACTGAGAATATGTATCGGAAACGTTACGGAGAAAAACCACAGTACAACAGTATTCTCTACCGTGTGACAGACCGGGATGAGAGCATCGCAGAAAAAAGCAGGCGAACGTGCCATGAAATGTGATGCGGTACTGAGTGTCACTTATACGGGCAACACAAAAAAGAACAGCTTGATAATATGCTGACTGCACTGGATTCCGTGATCGGTGTGCTGATCCTTTCTGCGGGTATGCTGGCATTTGTGGTATTGTACAACCTCAATAACATCAATATCAATGAACGAAAGCGAGAGCTTGCGACCATCAAAGTGCTTGGATTTTATGACAAAGAAGTATCAGCTTACGTTTACCGGGAAAATATTCTGCTGACGATCCTTGGAAGTATTTTCGGAATATTCCTCGGTATTCTGTTGCACCGCTTTATCATTGTGACCGTGGAAGTGGATGTCTGTATGTTCGGACGGAACATCAGCGTGTTCAGTTATGTGATATCCGCCCTGATCACCTATGGATTTTCCATTCTGGTAAACGGTGTGATGTATTTCAAACTGAAAAAGATCGATATGGTAGAGTCACTGAAAAGTGTAGAGTAAAAGATAAAAACAAAAAAGAAGGAGAATAGAAGGATGTATTTGCCGGAGGCATTTCAGAAAAAAAATGAAAGCAATTTTGGGTGAGGAGTATGATGATTTTCTGGCTGGATTTGAAAAACCGCGTCATTATGGCCTGCGGGTGAATACAGCAAAGATCACCGTAGAAGAATTTAAAGAACTGGTGCCTTTTCATCTGACACAGATTCCGTGGGTGGAAAATGGATTTTATTATGAAGAGGAAGATGCACCGACCAGACACCCGTACTATTATGCAGGGCTTTATTATATTCAGGAGCCGAGTGCGATGACGACTGCCTCAAGACTCCCGGTAGGTCCGGGGGAGCGTGTACTGGATCTCTGTGCGGCTCCGGGCGGCAAAGCCACGGAACTGGGGGCAAACTGTTTGGGGAAGGACTTCTGGTGGCAAATGACATCAGTGCTTCGAGGGTGAAAGCACTTCTGAAAAACATTGAAGTGATGGGGATTCCGAATTCCTTTCTTTTAAATGAAGTGCCGGCAAAGATCGCCGAACAGTTTCCGGCGTATTTTGACAAAATCCTGGTGGATGCCCCGTGTTCCGGGGAAGGCATGTTCCGTAAAAATCCGGAAGCGGCATGCGTCTGGAGTGAAGAAAAACCGCCGGAATGTGCCAAAATGCAGAGAGAGATCGTAAAACAGGCGATCTCCATGCTGAAACCGGGCGGCATGATGATCTATTCGACCTGTACCTTTTCACCGGAAGAGAATGAGCAGATCATCGCATGGGTGCTGCGTGAATTTCCCGAAATGCAGCTGATCCCGATGAAAGGATACGAGGGATTTTCCGAGGGAAGACCGGATCTTGCAGACGGCAATCCGGAACTGAAAAAATGTGTACGTATCTGGCCGCATCATATGGACGGCGAGAGACATTTTGTGGCTCTGATGCAGAAGAGCCGGACACCGGAAATGGATGATGTTTCACCAGAAAAATCATCCGCATATATTTCGGAAGCAGACGAAGAGCCATCGGATCATGATGATGTAAAAAAGGAAAAAAGAAAAAAGCAAAAAAGGACGAAAAGATCAGAAGGAAAGAAATGAGGCGGCAGGATGCACCAGACAGGAACGGGCCGTTCTGGAGAGCTTTTTTGCCGATGTAAAGGCAGAAGTTGACTGGAAACGCATCGAGGTGCGAAAAGGGTTTGCCTATTACCTCCCGGAAGGTGTGGAAGGTAAAAAAATTTGGTCTTTGTGCGAAACGGACTCTATCTTGGGGAGATACGAAAGGACCGCTTCGAGCCGTCACAGGCATTTGCGATGGTATTACAGAAAAAAAGAATTTGCCTCCAGTATTGATTTTCCGGCAGAGGATGAGCGAGTGATCCGTTATCTGAAGGGGGAAACGGTGGATGTCTCGGATCTGGAGTGTGGAAAAGAGAAAGGCTGGCAGCTGGTCTGTGTGGATGGTTACCCGCTCGGCGGTGGAAAACTGGTGAATGGGACGTTGAAAAATAAATATCTTTCAGGTTGGAGAATGAAAGTGAATGGATAGCTAAAAGGAGAGGTGAAAGAAAGTGAACTACAGGGTTGTGTTGGCAGATGATGAACCGGAGGTTTTGCGGAGCATACAGAGAACGCTGGACTGGGAAAAGTACGGATTCTCGGTAGTCGGAGCATTCTTAAATGGACTGGATGTACTGGAATTTTTGGAAAATCACGATGTAGATATCGTGTTTACCGATATTCGGATGCCCTTTATGGACGGAATCGAACTGATGCATAAGATCAAAGAAAAATATCCATACATAAAGCTGGTGATCATTTCCGGGTATGATGATTTCCAGTATGCAAAAGAAGCACTGATCCATGGCGTTTTGGATTATATTCTAAAGCCGATCAATGCCAGGGAAATGTCAGAAGTTCTTCAGAAAGTCAAAGACAAAATGGATACCGAGCTGGAAGAAAAGCAGAGCATCCAGAAGCTTCGAAACCTGTATCTGGAAAATCAGCCGATCATAAGGGGAAAATTTCCTGAACCGGCTGGTACTTGGAAATATCAAGGCAAAAGCACTTCAGGAAGAAAAAAAAAGACAGGGCTGATCCGCATGGGAGAATATAAATACTGGGCAACGGCACTGGCACAGATTTATCAGATCGAGCAGAAAGACCATGGAGAAACCATGGACAGCCAGCTGGCATCCATCTACATCCGCAATCTGATCCGAAATTCCATATCGGATGATATTTATTATGAAGCTTTTTACAATCCGCTCGGGGAATGTATTTTGTTTGGTATGAATGAACCGGAAGAAATGGAAAAGATTCTTTTAAAGCTCAATGACATTGCAAAAGAGAGCAAACGTGTGATGAAGATCAAGGCAGCGATCGGTGTCGGAAAGATCAAAGATGAGCTGATCAAAGTGAAAGAATCTTTTGAAGAAGCCAAAGAAGCACTCTCCTACCGCAAAATGTCGCAGGACGGAGATGTCATTTATATGGAAGATATTGACAAATCCGAGCAGGTGATCCTGTTGTTTGATGAGAAAGCACAGGACAAGCTGTTCACGGCAGTAAAATTCGGAAAAAAAGAAGATATTCATGCCGTGATCAGAAAAAATGAAAGAATATCTGATCAAAGCCGATATGAGCAGTAACAGTTATCAGGCGTACAGCATGAGCGTCATCAATGCACTTCTTGTTTTTGCAAGACAGCAGGACCTTGAAATTGAAGAAGTCTTTGACGGGATTCCGAATTATCTGGAGATCATGCAGAAGTATGCCAGTGCGGATACGTTCATGGAATGGCTTGAAGAACAGTGCATCCGCTTAAATGCCAACCAGGGGCGGGAACGTGAGAACAAGGCGAAAGGTATCATTGAAGAGGCAAAACAGAAAATCCAGGAAGAGTTCGGAGATCCGGATATCGGACTGGAAAAGATTGCTGCTGAAGTCGGACTGACACAGACCTATTTTTCCAGCCTGTTCAAAAAAGAGACCGGCATGAGTTTCGTAGAGTATCTGACGGACACCAGAATGAAAGAAGCCATGCGGCTTTTAAAAGAGACAAATGAAAAAATCTATGTAGTTGCCCAGAAAGTGGGCTATCTGGAATCCGGATATTTCAGCCATGTATTTAAGAAAAAATATGGAATGTCCCCGATCCAGTGCCGCAGACAGGGGCAATAGATGGGAGGTTGTATGTGGGGGAAAATCAGACAGGACTTTCGGAAGTTTCTGCCGAAACAGAGTATGCAGAATATTCTGTATGTGATCATTCTGACGCTGACGCTGCTTGTCGCTGTCTTTGTAGGATTTTTTGTCTCAAAGTCTCAGCAGGAAAAAGCAGGCACAGATCATCGTTCAGGATAATCAGGAGCTGGCAGAACAGATCAACGTATCTATGTCACAGTATCTGCACAGCATGATGCGTCTGTCAGATACACTTTATTATAATATTATCAAGGGACACGACAGCGGACAGATGAAACAGATGTTTCAGGCGATGTATGACGGCTACAAAGATTATGTGGAGAGCATTGCCCTGTTTCAGGAGGATGGGACACTTTTTGCAGGTCATGCCGGCACTGTCATCTGCCGCTTCCTCAGATGTTATGCAGGAAGAATGGTTTTCCAGTGCACTTGAGCGAAGTGAGAACATTCATTTTTTCAGACCGCAGATACAGGATTGCTTTGAACATAACAGCAGTTTTCCGTGGGTGATCCCGATGAGCCGTTTTGTGCAGATCACGCACGGAAATCAGGTGCTGAGCGGAGTGCTGCTCATCAATATAAAATACAGTGCATTATCTGAAGTTTTCAGGAACTCAACAGATGATATGAACCAGTATTCTTTTCTGATGGATTCAAACGGAGAACTGATCTACCATCCCAGGCACGCCCTTGTAAACAGTGGGATATAGAAAAACCGCCAGAAACACTGGCTGAATATCAGGATGGATCCTATGAAACAGAAATCGGGAAACAGCAGGTGTTCTGCAGTGTCAAGACGGTGGGATACACCGGATGGAAGATCCTTCGTGTGATCGGGAAAGAAGAACTTAGAAGTTATGGGATCAAAAGTACTTTTTTTGTGCTGGCGGTCATCTGCCAGGTAGTTCTGTTTTTCCAGGTTGTCGGATCGTATATTTCAATGGTGCTGACAAGACCGATCTGCAACCTGGAGGAGGATGTCCAACGAATTTCAGCCGGAGAGCTGGATATCAAAGTCCATACTGCCGGAAGTTTTGAAGTGTATCATCTGGGACGCTCTATTCAGAAGATGACAGTCAGGATCAAAAAACTGATGCGGGAAGTGATCCAGGAACAGGAAGCCAAAAGAAAGAGTGAACTGGACAGTCTTCAGGCACAGATCACGCCGCATTTTCTTTATAATACGCTGGACATTGTAGTGTGGATGATCGAGGAAAACCGAAAAGAAGATGCCGCAGGCATGGTTACGGCACTGGCAAGATTTCTGCGTATCAGCCTCAGCAAAGGAAAAAAATATCATCACGGTAGCAGATGAACTGGAACATGCAAGGAATTATCTGATGATCCAGTCACTTCGTGCAAAAGATCAGTTTACGTACCGGATTGAAAAAGATCCCGGCACAGAATGTTTTCAGGTCATCAAACTGATCGTTCAGCCAATTGTGGAAAATGCACTTTATCACGGACTGGAAGGGATGTACGGCGATGGTGAGATCGTGATTCATGCCTATACAAAAGACGGGGATCTCTACATTTCTGTGAAAGACAACGGTATGGGGATGTCAAAAGAACAGGCAGAGGCACTTCTGGATTACACGAAAGAATTAAAGACGGCAAAAGGAAACGGCATTGGTGTACGAAACGTACACGAGAGGATTCAGCTGCACTTTGGAAAAGAATACGGGGTACAGATCATTTCAGAGGAAGATGAGGGAACAGAAATCCTGCTGCATCTTCCGGCAATTATGTATGGAGAAAAGAAAGAATGAGAAGGGCAAAGAAAATCGGTATTTTGTGCGTGGGGATTCTGATGGTTGTTTTTATGTTTCTCTCGTATTCAAATTTGTTTGGAGGAGAGACGGAAAGAGATATCACAAAAATTTCTGTGATCGGGATCAAGAGAAAAAAACAGTCAGGTAGAAGATTTTAAAAGAGGTATTGAGGAAGCAGCAAATGCAAAGCGTGTGGATGTCGAGTATCTGGAGATAGAGGAAGATTATGACACGATCAAAGAGTACATAGACCGTGAGATCAAAAATGGCTCTCAGGCATTGATCGTGTTTTCAGAAAAAGAAGAACAGATTCTCTCTTATCTGCAGTCAGAAAAGAAGAAAATCCCGCTGATCCTGGTGAATCCGGGCGGAACAGAAGAAAAAAACGATCCGTGTCTGCTTTGATGTGCAGGATATGGCAGAATGTCTGGCAGAAAAAATCCATCAGAAGCGTCAGGAAGAAGAGCCGGTGGTATATTTAACGGATGAGAAAGAAATGTCGGAGCGAATGTGGACAATCTTTCAGGAAACATTTCAGAAGCAGGGGATTGCAATCGAGAAAAAAAAAATGACACTTCCAAATCTTGCAAAATATCGGGATCAAAAGCAGCAGGCTGTGTTTATCTGCAGTTCTCCAAAGATCACGGAAGAGGCATCAGACTATCTGAAAAGCAAAAACCAGGTCATTTATGGGATCGGTTATTCAGACGAAGTGCTGCAGGGGATCCGGGAAGGGAAAGTGGAAGGTGTTATGGCATACAGCATGTATTCTTTCGGGATTTATGCAGTGAAGTCTGCTGTTTACTCCATAGAAGGAAAGAAAGTGGATCATCTCACAAAGACAAAATGCGAGTGGATCACGCAGGACAATATAAAAGAAAAGTATGATTTTCTGTTTCCAATCTATTGATAAAATCGCAGGAGTTAATGTCCGCTTTACAAGGTGGAAGAAGGAGGCAAAAACAAATGGGGTCAAAAAGGAACTGCAGGCAGCCATCGCAGTACTTGGTCTGTGCATGCTGGTCTTTGGATGTACAAAGACAGCGGAGAGTGAGAACAGCAAAAAGCAGGTCAAGATCGGGGTGGCTGTATACAACGAAGAAGATGTTTATGTCAGCAAGATCTGCGGTTATCTCGAGGATGAAATTTTTCAGTACGAAAAAAAGATCATCCAGGCGTGGAGATCCGCAAAAAGATCGCCGATGCAAGGGGCAGTCAGCAGGAGCAGAACGACCAGATCGATCAGTTCATCAGTCTGGACTATGATCTTCTGCTGGTCAATATCGTGGATCGCACCAATGCGGCTGTGATCATCGACAAAGCGACGCAGGCGGACATTCCGGTTGTGTTTTTCAACAGAGAGCCGGTGCGGGAAGACATTTTCCGGAGTGATCAGATTTATTATGAAGGATCGGATGCAAAACAGTCTGCTATTTTGCAGGCGGATGTAATTGCAGATGCACTGGAAAAAGACCGCAGTAAAATCGACCGGAATGGTGACAGCGTCATACAGTTCGCCATGCTGGAAGGAGAGTCCGGTCATCAGGACACGCTGATCCGTTCAGAGTGGGTGCTGAAAGAGCTGGAAAACAAAAAAATCCCGACGCAGCAGATCGCAGGCAGCACCGGAAACTGGGAAAAAAATCAGGCGAACGTGATCGTACGGCAGTGGATGAAAGAGTATCCGAACCAGATTGAAGTGATCATCAGCAATAATGATGACATGGCACTGGGAGCCTGGGAAGCACTCGAAGAAAAAAAGGATGCACCGAAGTGCAGGTGGTCGGAATCGACGGAATCGAAGAAGTACGCGAACTGGTGGATGAAGATAAGATCCTCGGAAGTGTTCTGTGTGATACAAAACTGCATGCAAAAGCACTGATGCAGTTCATAGATGTGCTGGCTTTTCATAACGGCAGTGTAGAGAAACTGAACCTTGAAAATGAAAGATATTATATGATTCCTCTTACAAAAGTGGAAAAATAGAAAAAAGTTAGAAAAAATCTAAAAAAAATTTCAACCAAATCTAATAAAAATCTATGGAAATTTACCGAGAAATCAGATAAAATAAATTCACTAAGGCACAGAAAGGAATCGAAATCAAAAAGGAGGTAAAAAATGAATGAAGAAAAGTAAGATTTTTTCTGTAGTATTGGCGATGTTTTTGATTCTGACACTGAACGTTGGAGCTGTGAGGGCAGCAGATACCGCCAGAATTTATCTGGATGCCGTTCAGGCAAAGAGTGGTATCGTGACCGTTTCCTGTAAAGCAGAGAACGTGGGCAAGATCAGCAACGGAAAATTAAGGATTACATACGCAGCCGACAAACTGCATCTGGTAAAGACAGAGGCAGGAGACGGACTGAAAAAGGTAATTTCCAGACGGTTATCAACGATCCGATCGACGGAAACAAAGCAGAAGGTGAGATCGTGTTGTATTTGCTTCTTCCAGAGTGCAGGAAGTCAGCGGCAATCTGGTGACCATGACATTCTCCGCAAGTGAGAAACTTGATCTCAAAGATACAGGTCTGAACCTGAAAGCAGAAGAGTGGAACAAAACAAGCGGATCGGATATTAATGTCAGCATCAAAGATCTTCAGTACAGAAGCGAAGTGATCGACAAGATTGAGCCGACACCAACACCGGAAAAGAAGATCAGCCTGAATGATACACAGATCGCCGAAATCGAAGATCAGACTTACACAGGAAGAGCCGTTCGTCCGGGTGTGACGATTCAGTATCAGGGAAAAACACTGACAGAAGCCAAAGATTATGCACTGACTTACAAAAAGAATAAAAAGATCGGAAAAGCAAGCGTTACGATCAAAGGTATCGGAGAATACGAAGGAAGCAAGACGATGACCTTCTACATAGCACCGAGACCGCCAAGGATCAAAAAAGCAGTTTCAGATTCCAGAAAGAAAGTATCCCTTAGCTGGTCCAAAAAGAAACAGGCAGACGGCTACCAGATCAAGATCGAACGCGACAAACAGTTTACCAGGAAAGTAAAGACCGTCAACATCAAGAAAAACACAAAAGTGAAAAAAAAGACAGTCAAGGTAAAAGGAAAGGGCAGAGCAAAATATTATGTAAGAATCCGTTCCTACAAGATCATTGACGGTAAGAAACATTACGGAAAATTCGGCTATAAAAAAAGCTGTCCGTATAAAATAATGCAGTCCAGAGGAGGCAAAACAAACCATGAAAAAAAAAGTATTATGTGCGATGATGCTGTTTGCAGCAGCAATCCTGTGCCTGCATCAGAATGTATTCGCAGCTGAGGGGGCAACCGTAACGGTAAACGGTGACACACTTCAGGCAGGAAGTGATGCGTGGAAAGTTACCCTTGATATCAGCGGCGATACGAAAATTACAAACGGCAAGATCCGTGTGACGTATGACAGCTCACAGCTGAAGCTGGTATCAACGGAAGCAGGCTCAATGATGAATGGCGTTCTGACCGACATCAACGATCCGGTCAGTGGCAATAAATCCGAAGGAGAAGCAGTGTTTGTATTTGCATCCTCTACAGAACTGGATACAAACGGAACACTTTTTGAAATGACTTTCCAGGTACAGGATTCGGTTAAAGACGGTGACAGCGTAACGGTTTCCGCAAAAACGGAAGAACTGCAGAATAACAATGCAGCCGTTGCCGTGACCGATGTACCGCTGAACGCAGCGGTGGGAAGCCAGAGTAACAATAACGGAAACAACAATGGCGGAAATGATTCCTCCACAGAACCACAGACCGAGACAGCATCCAATAATGGAAACAACGGAAACGGAAGTGGATCGGATAACCAGGGCGGCTCCGGTATCCAGACAGAGGCACCTTCTGGAAACAGCAATACCTCCGGTGGCAGCAGCACCTTCTGGCGGAACATCTTCCGGAAGCAGCAGTACTGCGGGGAACCCAGAGCGGAAGCAGCACGGTTAATCCGCAAAAACAGGAGATAACACCAATGTTTTAAGACCACTTATCATCGCAGTGATCGCACTGATCGTGCTGATTGGCGGATATGTATGGTCCAGAAAGAAAAAAAAATAAAAGCCAATACGAAATTTTTAAGACAGGAAGTGCACTTGCATCGAGAGACAGATGTGAGTGCATTTTTTATCTTAGTCGGAGAAGACTCCCACTTTTATAAGTGGCGAGCAACAAATTTGTCTTAGTGGGAGTGCAATATACCTGCGATGTACCGGAAGTGCGAACAGATAGTGTATCTGTTGTATCAAAAAATGTGGAAAATGTATAAAAATATATAAAAACAAGAAAATACATACCATATTTTATTTAAAATAACGATTAAAAACAGAGGACTAACAGGAAACATAAAAATTTACAAGAAAAACGTATAATATTACATGGAAAATCATAAAAAATTATATAAAATAAAATCACACGAGAAAATGTTGATGGAATATCAACATCGGAAAGCGAAAAACATAACAAGAAAGCAGTAAAGCAGTAAAGCAGTAAAGGAGGAAAAAGAATGAAGAAAACTTCAAAAAAGTGATAGCAGTCACATTGTCCGCTTCGATGCTCTTAGGAGGAAGCATGACAGCGATGGCAGCTACAACAAACCCGGATATCAGCCAGCGTGAGATTGACCATAAGACCGCGGCTAAAAACATCGCAGCACAGGGCATGGTCCTGATGGAAAACAAGAACAACTCACTGCCGATTTCAGCAAAGAAGGGAACAAAAGTAGCACTGTTCGGACAGGGTGTTTACAACACCATCAAAGGCGGTACCGGTTCCGGTGCTGTAAACCAGCGTGACAATGTTACCGTACAGCAGGGTTTTGAAAATGCCGGATATGATATCGTAAATGCAGATTTTGTAAACCAGATGCATGAGCTCTGGACAGCAAACGGCGGCGGCACAAGTCAGGGCTGGGGATTTAAATGGGTGAATGAACCGGTTTATGAACAGACAGAAGGTGCGGCAGACCAGATCAAAGCAGCGGCAGATCAGACAGATACTGCAATTTATGTTATTGCACGTAACTCAGGTGAAGGATCAGATCGTTCTTCCGGAAAAGGTGATTATCTCTTATCGGATGATGAGCGGGCCAATCTGGAACTGCTTGGAAAAACATTTGATAACGTAGTTGTTGTCCTGAACGTAGGCGGAATCATTGATACCAAGTTCTTCAGTGAGATCAATGGGCTGGATTCCATGCTCCTGATGTCTCAGGCAGGTATGACTGGCGGTGATGCACTGGTAGAAGTATTAAACGGAACCGTAAATCCATCCGGTAAATTAACAGATACCTGGCCGGTTAATTTTGATGACAACCCATCCAGTGCAGGATTTGCAAACGAGGATGGAAATAATGCACAGGAATTGTACAACGATGATATTTTTGTAGGATATCGTTATTATGATACGTTCGGTAAAGATGTTTCCTATGAATTTGGCTATGGCGGATCTTATACTACATTCGCAATGCAGACACAGTCTGTAACAGCAGACAAAGACAAAGTAACCGTTAAGGTTAAAGTGAAAAAAATACAGGTTCCGTATCCGGTAAAGAAGTAGCAGAAGTTTACTTCTCAGCCCCGGAAGGCAATCTGGATAAACCGTATCAGGAACTGGCAGGATATGCAAAGACAGACGAACTGGCACCTGGTGAATCTCAGGTACTGACGATCACATACGATACAACAGAGATGGGATCTTACGATACAGACAAGGCAGCATACGTGATGGAGGACGGCGATTACATCATCCGTGTCGGTAATTCTTCCAGAAACACACATGTAGCAGGCAAGATCAGCGTAGCGGAAGATACGATCACAGAACAGTACAGCAATCTGATGGTTCCGGTAAAAGATAATCCGAACGTTGCAGATGATGAGAAATATCCGACACTCGAGCCGATGACAACCGAAGGTGCAACACCGATCACATACGACGGTGAAGCAGATGAGATCGCAGCAGCATCCACGATCGCAGTTGATTTCACAGGTTACAAAGCACCGGAAATCATCAAAGAAAACGAAGATGTCGATGTATACGTATCGAATACAACGCAGACAGAATATCTGATCGCAGAAAACAAAGACGGAGCAACAGGCGAGATCAGCCGTGTTGAAAAAGGAAATGCAAACAGCTCCGACTATACAGTAACATACAACGAGCACGTTAAAAAATTTGACGGTGATTTCAGCAAAGCGACGCTGATGGACGTTAAACTTAAGAAACTCAGTATTGAACAGTTTGTATCTGCACTGTCACTGGAAGAACTGGCAGAACTGGTGAACGGTCATTCAGGTGATGCAACCGTTAGAGGTGTGGCAGGATCTACCTGGAGAAACGATACAAAAGGCATCACTCCTGTAAACCTGTCTGACGGACCTGCAGGTCTTCGTATTACACAGAAATACAAAGACGGCGATCAGACCTATTACCAGTATGCAACCGCATGGCCGATCGGTACATTGCTTGCACAGACCTGGGATACCGATCAGATCTACGCTTACGGCGAAGGCGTTGGCGAAGAGATGGAAGAGTTCGGTATCGGATGCTGGCTGGCACCTGGTATGAACATCCACAGAAACGCACTGTGCGGACGTAACTTTGAGTACTATTCAGAGGATCCGGTAGTTGTAGGTATTACCGGTACAGCTGCAACCCTTGGCGTACAGTCCAATAAAGGTGTTGGCGTTACTATCAAACATTATGCACTGAACTCTCAGGAAACAAACAGAAACAGCGAAAATAACACAGTTTCTGAAAGAGCAATCCGTGAAATCTACCTCAAAGGTTTTGAAGCAGTTGTAAAACAGGCACAGCCGATGGCGATCATGACCTCTTACAACCAGAACAACGGCAGACCGGCAGCCGATGATTATGATCTGTGTACCGCATTCGCAAGAGACGAATGGGGATTCCAGGAATGATCATGACAGACTGGGGCGGTGGACAGTCCGTACCGATGTATGAAATGCATGCAGGCAACGACCTTGTTTGCCCTGGCCAAGGTGCAGCTCAGATCATCAAAGGCTTCAAATCTGATCCGGACTGGAACGGAAAAGGCTATGTAAATATGACAACCATCAGCTATCAGGATCAGACAGATCCGAATCTCCCGGTTATCACAAAAGACGTTCCGAACTTCGGCGGATATGAACTGAATAAAGAAGGTACAGAAGTACAGTCTACAACCGTGAACGGTGATGCAGATGCAGATCACAGCCTTCTGTGTGATGAAGCATGGAAAGCAATCGAAGATGGATATGCAACATATGAAGTAAAAAGATGTACGTAACTGGTGGACAGGTACAACAACAAAACAGACAACGGTCAGCTACAAGGTAAACAGCAACAAAGATGGACAGACAAATAAACAGGTGATCTCTCTTGGTGACCTTCAGAAAGCAGCCATCAACATCTGTAACTTTGTAATGAATTCTACAGAGTTTGCAAAGAACATGGTTTCACAGCACAGTCCCTGAATGAAAAATATGCAGATATCCTGAAAGATATCACTTCCCATTCAAAAGACGCTGTACAGAGCACAATCGCAGACAAAGGCCTGCAGAAACTGATCAACACCGTAAAAGACCTTGATTCTTCCGAGTATACAGCAGACAGCTGGAAAGCACTGGAAGATGCAGTAGCAGCAGCAAAAGACGTAGTAGCAAAAGCAGACGCAAGTCAGTCTGAAATCGATGCGGCAGTAAACGGCATCATCGATGCACTTGGTTCTCTGGAATACGGCGTACAGACACTGCACCTTGAGACAGCAATCGAAGCAGCAGAAGCAATCCTTGCAGATGCAGATAACTATGAATCCGTAGATGCACTGAAAGCAGCAGCAGACGCAGGAAAAGCAGTTCTGGCAAAAGCAGATGCAACTCAGGCGGAAATCGATGCAGCAGCAGACGCAGTTCTGGCTGAACTGTCCGCACTGGCAGAAAACGCAGACAGAGCTTCCCTGAAAAAACTGGCAGACGCAGCAGAAAAACTGACAGACGGCAACTATACAAGTGATTCCATCGCTAAACTGAACGATGCGATCAGCAAAGCAAAAAGATGCCCTGGAAAACGGTGACGAAGCAGCAATCGCAGGTGCATACGAAGACCTGATCGATGCGATCACAAACCTTGAAATGAAAGGCAACAAAGCAGCCCTGAAATCTATGCTGGAAAAAGCAGCTGCAATCCTTGCAGATACAGATGCGTACGTAGCATCCACGATCGACGGACTGGCAACAGTAAAAGCAGATGCACAGAATGTATATGACAATGCAGATGCAGTACAGAGTGAGATCAATGCAGCAGTTAAGAGCCTGACACTGAAGATCGCAGCAGCCCGTCTCCTCGGCGACGTAAACGGCGACGGTGCAGTCACAACAAGTGACAGCGTATCTGTCCTGGCAGCAAGTGCAGAACTTACAAGCCTGGATGCAGACGCAACAGCAAGTGGTTTTAGAATGTGCAAATGAACGCCATAGAAATGATTTAAAAAAATATGACGCCATGATGATTCGAAAACAATCTCCTGACACGCTGCGTTTCCTGTTCGGTTCGCTCGCCTGTTAGCCGCCCTTCGCCTAAACTCGCCTCTTCGAGGCTCAGACAGCGGCTCTTTGGGGCGGCAGCATCGGAAAGTTGATGCGGAACGTTTTGATTCTAAAAAACTTTCTGCGTGCACCAGCGTGGCAAAAAGCTGTTTCCTGCCAGCGTGTAAAATATGATATGAAGTGTTTTTAAAAACTATGACTGTTCAAAAATGTACAGCAATGTGCAAAATGAACAATTCCCAAAGAAGGCACTTTTACGTGCCCTTCGGGGAATTCGTTCATTTGCACATGCAATACTATTCTTTGCAAACACTATTTTAAAATGTGCGGCATTTCAGTTCTTTACACCTGCCGGGAAACCAACGGTCAATTTTTATTTGAGATTCCCCAAAGCCGGATATGTTTCTGCAAAATTTCATCGATCACTTCAAAAAGTTCCAGGGATCCGTCTTTTGTTTTGTTTTGTCTTGCATAAACCTGTTTGGCACTGACACCGTGTTCTCTCCAGTCGCCACCGCCATTGCTGTTATTGAGCATCAGAGGCTGCAGATTGTCCATCGCATGTGCAAATCTTGATTCCGGCGTTTCATTTGCCTCAAATTCATCAAACAGTGCGGAAAGCTCTTTTTTCTGATCATCAGGAAGAAGAGAAAAGATCCGTTCTTTTGCGGCTTCCTCCCGGGCTTTCTGTGTTTTGAGTCCTTCGGCATCATACGCATACGTGTCGCCTGCATCAATTTCCACAATATCGTGAATCAGGCACATGATCATTACCCGTTCAATATTTACCCTTTCATTTGCATATTCCCGTAGCAGATATGCCATGATTGCCATATGCCATGCATGTTCCGCATCGTTTTCATTGCGTCCGTGACCAGACAGATGTGTCTGTCGGAAAATATTTTTTTCTTTGTCAATTTCCAGCGCAAAATCCAGTTGTTTCTGTAATCTTTCGTCCATGTTTTACCTCCTCAGATATAGGAAATACTTTTGGTGTATTCATACCATTTTTGACTTTTGTTCCATGCTGCCTGTTCTATTTTTCTTACAAACCCATCGTTATTTCAAATGTCGTTCCGCCCTGCTCATTTCCATGAACTTCGATCGTTCCGTCATGCACCCGGACAATCTCACGTACCAGTGCAAGCCCGAGATCTACACCGCCAAGTTGCCGGCTTCTTGATTTGTCTATCCGGAAGAAGGGTTCAAAGATCTGTTCCCGAACGATTCCTCAATTCCGTTTCCCGTATCTGCGACAGTAAGAACAACGGTATTCTTCATGCGGACTGCTGATACGGTAACGGTTCCATCGGTGTGATTATATTTGATGGCATTCTCCACAAGATTATAAAGCATTCTGTAAATCAGGATATCACTTCCTGTCAGGATCAGATCAGCTGTTTCGTTTTCTGCTTTTTCATCCCTCAGGTTCTGGGGTTTTTGGATCAGTTCAACCTTCTTTTCCTGTGCCAGCGGTTCCAAATCTGTCAGCACTTCCTCAATCAGACTATGAAGTTCGATCTTGTCATTACGTGCCACGCTCTGCAGCTCGCTCATGTCAAGAAGTGTTCGGACCAGCCTGGTAAGACGCTCGTTCTGTTCTGTTACCATCTGGATCGTCTCTTGTGCTGCAGCGTCACACTCAGGATGGCTTGTTGTGTGATAGAGATCTAGCTGTGCCTGGATTAATGCCAGAGGAGTCCGCAGCTCATGTGCTGCATTTCCGGTGAACTGACGCTGCGTCTCGAATGATTCCGAAAGCCGCAGAAGCATTTTATTATAAGAACTGCGGAGTCTGTCCAGTTCTGTAATCTTATTTTCTCCGATCGTACAATCCGTCAGATTCTGTGCCTGAACTTTTTCTACGGTTTCTGAGAATTCTCTGAGCGGCTTCAGTGCCCGGCCGCTGACAAAATACGTCACGGCTCCGCCAAACAGTGCTACAAGAGCAGTGATCAAAAGGCTTTGATTTCTGTAAGCGGATTTTGAATGATAGACTTTCATGGAAAACTGTGCTGCAAAATCATCCCATTCATCATCCGGAATATCAATGTAGATCGCATCGGGTGTCCCGTTCTGATCCGTCACGGTTTCCTGAAGCGTGTTAAAATAATAAACTCCGTTCTTATACAGGAAAAACGTAAGACATCCGCACAATACCGTGATCAGCACTGTAGTAAGGATCGTCAGTCTCCACTGGAGTGATATTTTTCTCATGTTTTGTCATTTCCTCCTATTTTATAACCCTCTCCGATCTTATTTACGACCGGATCGTAACCAAGTTCTGCCTTCAGCTTTTTCCGGAGAGAAGACATATGGACCCGGATCGAACCACTGAAACTGTCCACAGAAGAATCCCAGACATGTTCGATCAGTTCTTCCTGACTGACCGGCCGCCCCTGGTTCAGAAGAAGATATTCCAGGATCCCATTCTCTTTTCTTGTCAGTGCAACAGGGGTCTCTTTTGCATACGCTGTTCGTTCTCTTGTGTTGAAACGAAGAGCACCGCATTCCAGACAGACATTTTTCTGTACAAATTTTCTTCTGGTCAGACTTCTGACACGAGCTTCCAGTTCTAGCAGATGAAATGGTTTTTCCATATAGTCATTTGCTCCGGCATCCAGCCCTTCAACTTTATCTGCGATCTGACTTCTTGCAGAAAGGATCAGTACTTTTGTCTCTTCATTTTTTCTTTGCGAAGTTCTCTGAGGATATCCATTCCGTCCATTCCCGGAAGGTTAAGGTCAAGTACGATCAGATCGTACATTTCCGCACAGATCATCTCAAGTGCCTCTTCTCCGTCATTGCACGTATCCACTTCATAACCGGCCTGATGCAGGCTTTTTGCAATCATATCACATAATTTTTTTTTTTCATCTTCAACAACTAATAATCTCAATTTTTTCTCTCTTTTTTTCTTAACAGGAATTTTACACCTGTTATTGTATAATGCAATCATCGAAAGGTCAATAAAAGGACTGTAAATAAGGAAAGGAGTGTCTTGATGAAATCAGAAAAAGCAACACAGATTCTTTTGCTTGCAGCAGGTATGCTGTTTTTTCTTGCCGGAATTTTCCGCGGGGAATCTGCAGTTGTACTTAGTAAGGCAATAAAAATATGTATGGAGTGTGTCGGAATTGGATAAAAAAATAAAATCAGCCAAAAACATTCCAGCCCGTTTCCGCGGATGGATCCAGGCAGCTGCAGTGCTGCTTACAAACATTCACATCCCGAATCTGTTTAAAGGGAAACTCTATCAGGGAAAGGTAAAAACCATATGTGTTCCCGGATTGAACTGTTACTCCTGCCCGGCTGCCACCGGTGCCTGTCCGATTGGAGCTTTCCAGGCTGTAGTCGGTTCATCAAAATTCAAGTTCACCTACTACATCACCGGATTCTTTATCTTGCTGGGAGTTCTGCTGGGACGGTTTATCTGTGGCTTTCTCTGCCCGTTCGGATGGTTTCAGGATCTGCTGCATAAAATTCCAGGTAAGAAACGTTATCTACTGCCAAGCTAAAACCCCTGCGGTATCTGAAATACGCAGTTCTGGCCGTTTTTGTTATCCTGCTTCCGGCATTTGTAACAAATTCACTTGGCATGGGCGATCCGTTTTTCTGTAAGTACATATGCCCACAGGGCGTCCTTGAAGGTGCACTTCCGCTCGCCCTTGCAAATTCAGGAATCCGTGCTGCACTTGGACACCTTTTTACATTCAAGTTTACGATCCTTGTGCTTTTCATTGTCCTGAGTGTTCTGTTTTACCGTCCGTTCTGTAAATGGATCTGTCCGCTTGGTGCCATCTACTCTCTGTTCAACAGAGTATCCTTTCTTAAAATCCAGGTGGACCACGAAAAATGCATAGGATGCCGGAAATGCATCCGGGCCTGCAAAATGGACGTCAAAGTAACAGAAACACCAAACCATCCGGAGTGTATCCGCTGCGGAGAATGTATGAAAGCCTGTCCGGTGGATGCAGTATGCTATCATTACGGATTTTCAAAGAAAAAACAGGCTGACGATCAATCAGAAAAATCAAATGGAAAAGGAGATTTAAAATCATGAAAAACAAATTCAAAAAAGTAATCGCTGCATCACTTGCAGTATCCGTACTTCTGGCTTTTACAGGCTGTGGCAAAAATCAGGCTCCGTCAGCAGACAATAAAAAACAGGAATCTGCTTCCACGGCAGATACCGCAAGCATGGATGAACAAAGCAAAAAAAGAGATGACCTTTATCAGCAGGAAAATCAGATTTTTGCTGATCACAAAGATGCCTGGGACAAGGTATTTGGTCTTATGAACAAGAACAGTGCCGGTGAGAGCCTGAGTGAAAACTATGCAGATGTCCTTGCAGGCACCGTTGAATCTAATAAAGATTCTTTCACGGAAGAAGAATATGATACGCTGTGCAAAGACATCGAAACCATCCGCGGCATTGAAGAAGAGCTTGCAGCGATTGAAAAAGAGATTGCAGAAGCGGATTCTGCCAATGGTGGATCCTCAGAATCAGATGAATCTATCAGCTTATTCCAGGATTTCACGGGAAAAGATCTGGATGGAAAGGATGTCGATGAAAGCGTTTTCAAGAATAACAAGGTCACCGTTGTAAACTTCTGGTTCAGCGGTTGTAAGCCATGCGTTGAAGAACTTTCCAAACTGAATGAATTAAATGAAACACTTAAGACAATGGGCGGAGAAGTTGTCGGCATCAATACAGACACGTTAGATAACAATGAGGACGGAATCAAAGAAGCACAGGAAATTTTAAAAGCACAGGGTGCTTCCTACAAAAAACCTGACGGTTGCTTCAGATTCAGCAATTGGAAAATATGCCAGCAGCATTATGGCATTTCCTACAACAGTTCTTGTAGATAAAGACGGAAATATCGTAGGCGAGCCTATGATGGGAGGAATCGATGATCAGGCAAATTACGATCAGCTGATGGAACAGATCCAGTCTGTCATCAATCAGTAAACGTCAAGGGGGGAGACCCCCTTTTTTTTGCGTTCGCATACGTTTTGAAACATGAAAAACAGAAAACAATTTTGTGCAAAATATATAAGAATTTAAAACAAAAAATAAAAAAATAGTGGTAAATCGTATAAAATTACATAGAAAAAATAAATCAAACATGGTAAAATGTATAAACATTGAGAACGAAAATCGGACAGAAAGGCACTGTCGAGTACAAAAGTAAGAAGGAGGGCAGAGAAAAAAATTGCCTGTGGAAAGCATAAACCTGATTAAATCCAGAAGGAGCGAAATTCTGGCAGAAGGGAGAGAAATCATATGAAGATGAGATTTAGAAAGATTATGGCAGCCATTCTTTCGACAGCAATGGTTGCTGCAGCGATACCGGCAGCCGGTATTCTGAATGTACAGGCGAAATCGCCGCAGGAGCATATTGATCTGTCCAGACAGGTGGCAGGTGAAGGTATGGTTCTGATGGAAAATGATGGTGCACTGCCATTGGCACAGGGCGAAAAAAGTTGCCATGTTTGGGCGTGCAATGATTGATTATGTACGAGGCGGCGGAGGAAGCGGTGCAACGAACGTGGATTATACGCACAACATTCTCCAGGGGATGCAGATCAAGGAAGAAGAAGGAAAGGTCACCCTCTATCAGCCGCTGGTAGATTTTTATACGAAACAGGTCAGTGAAAAAGGCATTAAAAACGATGCAAATATTACGGTTACCGATGATATGTTAAATGCTGCGGCAGAAAATGCAGACACCGCAATTGTGACGATCGGACGTTATTCTTCGGAGGGAAGCGACCGCAGTGCATCAAAAGGTGACTACTATCTGTCAGATGCAGAGACAGAGCTTCTGACACGAGTGGCAGCGAAATTTAAAAAGACGGTTGTTGTATTGAATGTCGGTGCCGTTCTGGATACGGAATGGATCAAAGACATTCCGGGTATCGATTCTGTGCTGATGGCATGGCAGGCAGGTATGGAAGGTGGACTTGCCACAGCAGACGTGCTGGTTGGAGATGTAAACCCATCCGGTAAATTTGTGGATACATTTGCGAAAGATTATAAGGATTATCCAAGTTCCGATACATTTTATGAATCGAATTCTTATGTAAATTATGAAGAAGATGTGTTTGTCGGATATCGTTTTTTTGAAACTTTTGATCCAGAGTATACGAAAGTGAATTACGATTTTGGATATGGATTATCCTACACAACTTTTAAAACAGACAATGTAAACGTCAAAGAGACGGAGAAAATATGGTTACGACAGCGACTGTTACGAATACCGGAAAGGTAGCCGGCAAACAGGTCGTGCAGGTTTATTTCTCAGCCCCGCAGGGAGAGCTGGGCAAACCTGGAAAAGAGCTGGCAGCGTTTGCAAAGACAAAACTGCTGCAGCCGGGCGAATCGCAGGAGCTGACAATGACGTATGCGATCAGTGATATGTCAAGTTACGATGACACCGGAAAAGTTCAGAAATCCGCATACATTATGGAAGCCGGAGATTACAAGATCTACGTCGGCAATTCTATCAAAGATGCCGGAGAACATGGCGTACGTTATACCTATAAAGTAGAAGATACTGAAGTTACCGAGCAGCTTTCACAGCAGTGTGCACCGGTTCAGTTAAAGAAGAGACTTCTGGCAGACCACACATACGAAGATCTCAAGACGAATTCAGATGAAATGAATCCGCATTACACGGTTCCGGCAGAAGGAACGACAAAAGTAGAAGCAGAGAACTTCCTGAATTCTTCCGGAAACCTGAGTGTGGAAACATTTTATGATGATAATCTGCAGATGAAAAAATGTCTGGCATTTTTAAATGAAGCAGGCAGATACATGGAATATGAGCTGACTGCAGAAGAGGCCGGCAAATATGAAGTGATCATGTGTATGGCAAATGGCTATGCAGAGATCCAAAACTGTTTTACCGTTGCAGTAAACGGTCAGCAGCAGCCTGGTATTTCATTTAATGCACAGCAGACCGGTGATGGAAATGGTGCTTCCGAGTGGTATAATTTTGAAGAATGTGAACCATTTTACATCAATCTTGACAAGGGCGTGAACCTGGTTCGTTTCATGGCAAATAAAAATAATCCAAACTATGATTATATACTGTTCAGACGTGTTGGCGATCAGGAGGAACTGTACAATAAAGTCATCAAAGCAGAAGGTGTGAACAAGATTGAGGCAGAAAAAATACGATGCAGCCGGTACGACAGGCAACAACGCAGTACGCACCGAAAACTTTACAAAAGATGATTACACAGGGACTTGTCTGGCTTATATGAATTATGCCGGAAACTATGTGAGCTACTATCTGAATGTTGAAGAAGCCGGAGATTATAATGTGATATTAAATGTGGCAAATGGCCGTGCGGCATTCGATTTTGATCCAGGTATGGAAGTAGACGGAACGAAATTCCCGGCAACGATCAATGCAAAACAGATAGGTGACGGAAGCGGCAAGAGCGAATGGTACAATTTCGAAAATCTGGAACCGGTTACCGTAACCCTTCCGAAAGGACACAGCATTCTCACACTGAGGGCATCCGAAAAGGATAAATACCCGAATATCGATTATATTCTGGTAGAAAAGAAACAGACAGCAACACAGAGCCTGAAGAGTGCGGCAGCAAAAAAAAAAGCCCGTACAGCCGAAGATACACCAGCTTCTGAACCGGCAGACAGCGGCAAGATCATGCTGGTGGATGTTTATAATAATCCGGAACTTATGGATGATTTCCTGGCACAGTTAAGTGATGACCAGCTCTGCGGACTGATGGGTGGTCAGACAAATACCGGTGTTGCAAATACCGGCGGTATGGGAAATCTGATGGAATACGGTATTCCAAATGCGATGACAGCAGATGGTCCGCAGGGTATCCGTATCGGTACAACCTGTACTGCATGGCCGATCTCCACACTTCTTGCAAGTACCTGGGATGTAGATCTGGTGAAGCAGGTAGGAAAAGCGGCAGCAGTGGAAGCACACAACAATGGTATTGATATCTGGCTTGCACCTGGTATGAATATCCACAGAGATCCGCTTTGCGGACGTAACTTTGAGTACTATTCCGAAGATCCTCTGATTACCGGAAAAATGGCTGCTGCAATCACAGAAGGCTGCCAGTCAAAAGGCGTTTCCATTACACTGAAGCATTTTACAACAAACAACAAAGAGACAAACCGAAACAGCAGCGATTCCAGAGTCAGTGAACGTGCATTGCGTGAAATCTACCTGAAAGGTTTTGAAATTGCAGTCAAAGAAGCACAGCCTTGGAGCATTATGACTTCTTATAACTTCTTAAACGGAATCGAAACATCTGAAAATAAAGATCTCCTGACAAACATCACCCGCGGTGAATGGGGATATGAAGGAATCTTTATGACAGACTGGGGCAACAACTCCAATCATGCAAGAGAAGTCCTGGCAGGAAATGATGTCAAAATGCCAAGCGGTTCTCCGGCAACTTTAAAAGCGGCCCTGAAGAAAGGCATCCTGAAACGTTCTGATCTGGAAGACTGTGCAGAACGTCTTGTGAAGATGATCATGAAAGTGAACATCTTTAAAGAAAAGATCCTCAATCCGGTGACAGTAGACATCGGTGATGACACATACTTTAAAGCAGCAGAAAATATTCTCTGGTCACAGACGGCAAGGGGCGAAAATACATCTGACGAAGATGGCGGAAAAGACCTCGGTTACTGTGATGCAGGAGCATGGACACAGTATCAGATCAACGTTGCCAAGAGCGGAACTTACAGCCTGTCTGCACGTTCTGCATCCAATGCAGGCGGCGGAGCATTTGATATTCTGGCAGACGGCACAAAGATTGCAAGTTTCAAGGCAGTCAACACCGGCGGATGGCAGAAATGGACCACACTGGAAGCACAGCAGATCAAACTGGAAGCAGGAGTTCATACACTCCGTATCGAGTTCACAGAGAGCGGTTCCAACCTGAACTGGCTGCATTTTGTAAGACAGTCTGAATACATTGAAAATCTGGAAAAACTGTACCAGGCATGGGCAAGTCAGGATCTTTCTGAATACACAGCAGAAAGTGCAGAAACCATGAGAACAGCCCTTGCAGCAGCAAAAGCAGTTCTGGATAAAGAAAATGCAACGGATTCTGAGATCCAGACAGCCATCATTCAGATGACACAGGCGATCAATGCTATGGAATACGGCACAAACAAGGTACATCTGGAAGCGATCATTGAAGTAGCAGAAAAGACTCTGGCAAATCCGGGAGATTATGCAGATGTTTCCGCACTGGAAGCAGCAGTAAAAGCCGGAAAAGAAATTCTGGCAAAAGCAGATGCAACTCAGGAAGAAGCAAATGCAGCAGCAAATGCGATCGCAGACAGCATGCAGGCACTGATGGAAAGAGCAGATATCCGTTCCTTAAGAGAACTGACAGATGCAGCAAACGAGCTTCTGAAAAGAACAGCGGCAAGTATACCGATGACACTGCAAAAGCATTGCAGGATGCAGTTGCCCATGCAGAAGAAATCCTGGGTAAAGACGGAAAATCCGATGTAGAGATCAATGAAGCTTACAATCAGATCATGGATGCTATTGTCGGACTTAAGATGAAAGGCAACAAGGCAGCTCTGGAAGCAATGATCAAAAAAGCAGAAAGCATTCTGGCGGAAAACAGCAGATATGTGTAGCGGCTACGATCGAAGGTCTGGATGAAGAACTTGCAGCAGCAAAAGCAGTTTATGAAAACAATCAGGCACTGCAGAGTGAAGTCAATGAAGCTGTTAAGAGCCTCACTTTCAAGATTGCAGAAGCAAGACTTCTGGGTGATGTAGACGGTGACGGTCAGATCACAACAAATGATACCGTGGAAATCCTGCGTGCGGCAGCTGAGATTGCCACACTTTCTGCAGAAGATGCAGCAAGTGCAGATGTAAACGGTGATGGTGCGGCAGATACCGCTGATGCAGTGCTGGTTCTTCAGTACGCATCCGAAGCAGTCAGTGGATTCTGATTTTTTGAACGCAGAGAAGCATTCCCCCGCTTCAAGTGTGCAGAGCATTAAGCGGTGGGTGAGGGGATGCTTATGTCAGTGGGAGTTGAAAGCTCCCACTGACAGGTCGCAAAGCGACTGCGTTCATGAGCAAGTAGAGAAGCGGATTGCGAATGTCCGCTTTACGCAATGAGCGATTCTGAAAATAAAAAGCAGCGGGAGTCTGATAAACTCCCGCTGTTTTTGTTTGACTGCCAAAAAATCAGAGCGTATAATGAAAAAGTAACCAGGTCGATGAATACAATATTCTAAAGGAGAAGAACAATTATGAAAAGTGCAGCAAAAACCCCGGGCAAGTTGCTTGCAGGTTTGTGCCTGATACTGTTTTTCTGTCTGATGCCGGTCCGGTCTTATGCAGCAGAGCAGCAGCTTTCTGAGATCACAAAACTGTATGTAACGGGAATTTATGGCAGCGAAACACTGCCGCAGCAGAAAGTCAACTGGCAGTATGCAGATAAGGGGTATTATCTGTGTATGCCTTCCGGAGCAGATTTAAGCAATGTACAGCTTCATTTCACAGAAAACAGTGACGGAAATGAAAATGCCGACAGTTATGTTATGATCGGCGGACAAAAAATAAACTGCGGAGATTCTACAGATCTCTCAGGAACAAGCAAATTGCAGATTTCACTCGCCGGAGGCAAAAGTGTTAGCGTAAATATTGTAAAATCGGCAGAGATTCCGGCAATGTTTATCCAGACAGCATCCGGTACGCTCGATAAGGTTCATGCAAGCAAAGACAATAAAGAAAAAGGTACAATGGCACTTGTCAAAGCAGACCGCAGCGTAGATTTTGACGGAAACTTAAAGCAGATCAAAGGCCGTGGAAATTCCACCTGGGGATTTGCGAAAAAAACCATATAATATCAAACTGGAAAATTCGTCAGATCTGCTTGGAATGGGCAAGGGAAAAGGCTGGTGTCTGCTTGCTAATTATGCGGATCGTTCTCTTCTTCGAAATCGGATCGTGTACAATCTGGCAGAAGAGACCGGGATTCCATTCACCATGGACAGCCGAAACATCGATCTTTATATCAATGGCGATTACATGGGATCTTATCTTATCACAGAAAAAATCGAAATCGGAAAAACGAGAGTCAACATTACGGATCTGGAAGAGGCCACAAGTAAGGCAAATGATAATGCAGATCTGGAAACATATGAGCAGAAAGGAACAAATGATTATAAAGCAGGCACACAGAAATGGTAGATATTCCAAACGATCCGGAAGATATCACGGGCGGATATCTGCTTGAACTTGAGCTTGGAGAGCGTTACAAAGATGAAACAAGTGGTTTTGTGACAACGGGCGGACAGGCAGTCACTATGAAATGCCCGGAATGTGTATCGGAAAATCAGATCAAATACATCAGTGAATTTTATCAGAATATGGAAAATGCTCTTTATTCCAAAGATGGCTATACAACGGACAGCAAAGGGGAGCGTCATGCTCTTTCTGATTATATTGATATCGAATCACTGGCACGTATGTACCTGCTCCAGGAATTTTCCATGAACCTGGATTCCGGTATCACAAGCTTTTATCTCTATAAAGACTCTGATCTGACCGGTGATGGAAAGCTTCATGCCGCACCGGTATGGGATTTTGATGTGGCACTTGGAAATTACACCTCCCGAAATGGCACAGACTTTACTGACCCGACACAGTGGTGGGCAAAAATTTCCAGAATGTACGACAACAGCAGTAAATATAATGTCATGGCACAGGCTGTGCAGCACGAAGAAGTGTGGAATAAAGTAAAAGAATTATGGCAGAGTGAATTCATGCCGGCGATCAAGTACATACTGGGAGAGTCCACCGCCTACACAGCAACAAAGATAAAAACACTGGATGCATACAAAGCAGAAGTAAGTGCATCCGCAGCGATGAACTTTATCCAGTGGCGTGACCTGATGGAGAATCCATGGAATCACAGCAGTGAAAGTTTTGTAAATACCGGTCTTACTTATGATGATAATATTGAATATCTGAGAAATTTTATGACGAAAAGATGCGATTTCCTGAACCGTAACCTGGGCGGGGAAAGTACAGGAACAGATCCGGATACATCGCAGAAAGTAACCGTAATAGAAGATGATACCAGATTTTATGCAGCAAAAAATATTTTAAATTCCTCCGGAGATGTCAGGGCAGAAGATACATCAGATGAAGGCGGAGGAGAGAACCTTGGCTATTGCAACCAACTCATGGCATGGGAAAGAAATTACTGGTTTCGAGGCAGATATCAGATGATATAAAGCAGTTTTCATATGAGATATGTCAAAGGCACAGTGTTATTATCAGATATATGGAAACGGATAAAGACCATATTCATTACATGATAGAGACAGAACCGACGATATCTATTAGTAAGATTGTAAATCTGATGAAGAGTTATACAACATACCATATATGAAAAAGTTATCCCCAATATTTACGAAAACAATTCTGGAAAGAACATACCTTTTGGAAAGATGGATATTTTGCATGTAGTGTAGGAAATGTATCGGAAGAAATGCTGAAAAGATATATAAAAAATCAAGATTGAGAAAGAAGGTGACAGTGGATGTTAAAGGCATATAAATACAGAATATATCCAAATAATGAGCAGAAAATACAGATCGCAAAAACATTTGG
>VOFC01001104.1_pt1 | contig 36001 bp, 45 predicted proteins | sample 5384161 | NCBI WGS metagenome assembly VOFC01 (sample SAMN12384722, study PRJNA508395) | human gut metagenome | isolation source: healthy gut B | host: Homo sapiens | reverse complement strand
AATAGCCCAGCCCGTAAACCATGTGGGGCTTTTGCGGTTCAATTTCAGCCAGACAAAGGCCACCGTCTTGAACGTAAAGCCCCATGCCCGGATCAGGCGCAGGGCTTCCGGGAGCTGCGGGAATGTTGCCCACAAGAATAGTAGACAGTCCTTTTCCGCCAGCGTTTCCACCGGCAGGGCGCACAGCTCGTCAATGCTCATGGTGGGATAGTGATGCTGCCCCTGTCCGCTGGCCCACCTCGCCGATCAGACTTCCTTTCGGGTCAGTAATCACGAATGAGGTCGGGTAGTCCTTGGACACGCACTGCATGAGGTTGGGCTTCACAAAGAACCGCGTCTTGCCGCTGCCGGAACCGCCGATCACCAGCACATTTTTGTTCCGGGCGGTCTTGGGGTCTTTGGGCCGGTTGTTCATGGTGAGGCGTTCCGTCTGGGTCAGGAGGATGTTGTTGTCAAACACCGGGTCGATGTACGGGGCTATATCTTTGGGGCCTCCCCCAACGGGCGCTGCCGTACTCGACGCCCCGGCGGTATTTCTTGGCGTTCTTGCTCTTGCAGTACACCATCAGCGCCAGCCGGTAGGTCTGTCCCAGCTTGCCGAACAGGTAAACAAACAGCAGGTAGGGCAGGTTGGCGATTATCAGCTTTTTCATTTCCGGCTTCATCGTGACAGCCCCTTTCCTTGATTTTCTCCTTGGCCTGCTGGCTACTTCTGGCCGCTGCCTTTTCTTTCAGGACGGCAAGGGTCTTTCGGATGGAGGGGCGTTCCTGCTGTTTGAGCTTCTTGGCCGTAAACTCCTTAAACGCCTGTTCCAGATTGTCCGCCTGCTTGGATTTGAAGATCACGATATACCGGGGCGGATGGGTAGTGCGGTCTTTCCGCAAGGTAAAATCAATGTCGTATTTCTTGGCGCAGGGCTTAAATAAGCCAATGTTGGCGTCGGTGATCTCAATGTTGGACAGGGCGGAACCGTCCTTTTTGAGCTGCCGTAAGCTCTGCTGTCCGTGACGGGCCTTGCCCGTCCCTTTCTGCCGGGCGGCCAGATATTTTTGGATGGCCGCTTGCAGCACTTGGGCGGTGAGCTTGCCCGTCTTAACCGCTAACGCTATGGTTTTCTGGTCTACTTCTTCCTGCAACTGCTATCCCTCCTTTGGAAAGTCAGCAGGCAGGCGGATGGCTTAAATCCGCACCCGCAGGCCGGAGAGGTCGTCGGCATGGATTCCCACCAGATACCAGTTCTCGGCCATTTCAATGCGGGTGGGCTGCCATCTGCCGCCCACCATCACATCAAAAGTTTCCGCAGTGCAGGCCGCCGTAATAGTCGGCCAGGTCAAAGCGGATGTCGTAGCGGTCTGTCTGCTCGTCAAAAATCAAAGCACCCTGTTTCATAGGGTCGGCCTCCTTTCTCGTCGTCACAAGCTCCATATCGCTTGTTTCCACGCAAGCGTGAAAAGCTCGCTCATTTCGCTGTTCCTCCTCTCCCCACAAAATCACCGATTTTGCGGGGTTCCCCAACTGCCTGTGTTCATGTCGTGGGCCACCAGCGCCGTGTAATAGCCGTTGATGGTGCTTGGGGCGTTGAACAGAACCGCCAGCAGGTATTTTTTGATGTTCCGTATTTCCGTGGTGTTTTTGCTGATACAGTCAAAGACAAACTCAATGTGAGAACTGTTCAGCTTCATCAGCTTGGATTTCACCAGCTCGGCGGGGTAATCGTCCCCGGCAATGCGGATGGTCTTTCGGGCGCTGCATACGGTTTCCACCAGCAAGTCCACGATCTCGTCCAGCATATCCCGGTCAATGCCCTTGACGTGCTGGCAAAGGTGTTCGTACTCGATATTGTCCTTGATGATTTCCCGGTATATATCAACTGCGCTCTGTGCTTTCGCTCCCGTTCCTTTCCGTTCCGGCGGCGCAGCCGCTTCTTCCCCAAAAGGAGAGGGGGGGAAAGGATAAGAATGGAATCGGTATTTGATCCATCCGTAATTGATTTCTCTTTACTTGATCTATCTTTATTTAATTGCGTTGGTTTTTCCTGCGTAGGGTTTTCCTGCATTGGATTATCCAATGTTGGATTTTCCAATGTAGGTAAATCCGGCACAGGCTGGGGCTGTTCGTAGATCACATAATCCGCGCCGCGCAAGCGCCCTTGGCTGTCGCGCTCACGGGATCGGACGATGTACCCGGCCTGTTCCAGCTCCCGGACAGCGGCCCGGATCGCGTCGATCTGCTCCCGGTTGATAAGGGACAAGCCTTTCAGCGTAAAGTCCCAATCCTCCGGCAAGGACAGCATTTGCGATAACAGGCCCTTGGCTTTCAGGGACAAGTCCTTGTTCCGCAGATGGTGATTGGACATCACCGTGTAGCCCCGGTTTTTCTCCACTCGAAAAACTGCCATCTCGTCGTCCACTCCTTTCACTTGAAATTTCACCGCGCCGTCAAGGGCGGTCAGCTTGCCCGGCTGATAGGGACATTCCGCATAGACACAGAATTGATATTTCCAGTGCGGGCGATAAAAACGGCAGGTGCCGCAATCCTCCGGCGCTCCGGCCTCGCCGTTGTCAAAATGATCTGCGCCCGGCCTCGTCTGCATGAGCTGTTCAAAGGCCCGATCGCTGCCGGAAGTGAAGTACATAGGCCGTCGCCTCCTTTCTGCTTTTGGCGCAAAAAAGCGGCGTCCTGATCTCCCCAAAGGGGAAAAGAGAACGCCGCTGTCTGCGGTGTCGTATTCAATTTTCGATGTGTCACTATTTGGGCGCTGGGCTTCACGGGAAGCAGAAGCGTGTCAAAGCTCAATCCGAAAGTAGTAAATGTGTCTCACTAATTTAGAGTTTGTCAACCATAAAAAGTAAGATTTATATGTAGGAGGAAATATTATGAAAACAATCAAAGAGCTTGTATTGAGTGTTAAAAACGGCAATAAAAAAGCATTTGATAAGCTGTATAAACTTACAAGCAATGATGTATGGTTCACTTGCGTTTCTTTGCTCAAAGACGAAGAAAACGCAAAAGACATAATGCAGGAAACCTACATCACCGCATTCTTAAAACTTGATACACTCAAAGATGAAGAAAAATTTTGCGGTTGGCTCACGGCAATAGCAACAAACAAAAGCAAAAATAAATTGAAAGGAAAGGTGGAATATCAGATTGACGATGAAATTCTGATTGCGGAAACTGAAACAGATGAGTTAATGCTCCCCGAAGAGTACATAAACAAAGCCGAAAAAAGAAAGGTGCTTTTACAGATTATAGAAGACACACTTTCATTCAATCAGTATCAGGTTGTTTTGATGTTCTATTTCAACGAGCTGTCAATTGCCGAAATTGCTCAGGCACTTGAAATTTCAGAGGGAACAGTAAAATCTCGCCTAAATTCATCAAGGGCAAAGATGAAAACTGCAATTGAAGATTACGAAAACAAAAGCGGTGACAAGCTTCACGGTGTTGTTGTACCTTTCTTTACAACTATTTTCAAGGAAGAAGCAAAGAGCCTTGCAGTACCGAACATTACAATCAAGCTCCCGAACGGACAGACACTTGCAACATCTGCAACAAAAGGGCTTTGCGACAGGTGCAAAGTCAACAGTTTCATCTATCGTAAAGGCAACAGCAACTGCGACAGTAAAAACCAAGGTAATTGCCGTTGTCTGCGTTGCTACAATACTTGCAGGCACATCAGCAGTCGGCATAAGCATTCTTGCAGGCTGTAACGCTGAGAAAGAACCGACAGAACCGTCAGTAATATCTTCAACCGTACAGACATCAACTGTTCCAACAACTGTACCTAAGACTACAGTTCCAAAGGCAGTTAAAGATTTGGTAGACAAGGGTGAAATCAAAGTCGACAAAGACGGCAACATCACAGACAAGAATGGTAAGAAAGTCGAAGTAAAAGACGGCAAAGTAGAAGTAAAAACCGATGACGGTAAGACAGTTACAGTTAAGGTTAACGATGTAAAAACTACGGTATCTAACAACAATAACAGCAACAAGGGTAACACCGAAAAGAAAGAAGATACTAAGTCAAACACATCTTCAAAGAAAAGACAACTCTTCAAAGACAAATACATCAAAGGTTGACACTTCTAAGAATGATAAGAAGCCAGCGTCTAAGCCGAGCAACTCTTCAAAGAACGACACAAAGCCAGCTCAGAAGCCAGCATCTAAGCCAAGTGAATCTTCAAAGACTGAAACACCTACAGCAAAGCCAAAGCAGAAGGTATGGGTAGATGACTATAAAACAGTACACCACGAAGGTCATTGGGAAGTAGTAGGTACAAAGGAAGAGCCAGTATATGAGACGAGATGGGTAAATGTTTGCAATGACTGTGGTCAACAGTTAGTAGATGATAACCAGATGGATGAGCATCTTCTTTGGGAAGCCCGAGAAAATGGTGGCACAGGCTCATATCACGCTGAAGAGCAGCAGGTTCAGGTGGGCACAAAGACTGTAGATGTAAAAAGTGGGTAGAACCTTATGATGAAAAAGGTTGAATCAGGTCACTACGAGTACAGATAATTAAATTCGACAGCAAGTATAAAATCGATATAAATCCTTAAAATAATTAGGGAAGAGAGGGTTCATAAAGAACCCTCTTTTCTATGCTAAAAATAAATATTATACTAAAGAAAGTATTTAACTTAGTTATGATATATGTTATAATATAAACATATTAAAGAAGGTATTTATATGAAAAGATACAGCCCCCGAAGAGGATAGTTATGGTATGGGAATGCTTTGTAATCAACAAAATAAAAAAAGAGGTTAAGCATTAGAAAAAAAATTGCTTAACCTCTTTGTTGTTTTAATAATAAAAAAATCTTTTGTGTTACGGTGTAATAAAATTTAAAAATATATTATCTTGTTTCCTTGAAAATCGGCAGGCAAACTAAAATGACAGTAAGTTTGACTGCATTTTATCTTGTTTTAACTTAATTCAAAATTACTCAACTGAATTTTTTTTTTTTTGAAATCTCAAAAACCCAGTGTTTAAGCCACTTTTAAGGCATTTTAAGTAATTTTGATAAAAAATAAAAGGTGGTTAAAAAACCACCTTTACTGGTGCGGGTGACAGGACTTGAACCTGCACATCGGTTGATACTAGAACCTAAATCTAGCGCGTCTGCCAATTCCGCCACGCCCGCTTATTAAATTGAAAGTTGAAAATTGAAAATGGAAAATTATTGGTTCTTTGCTGACTTTAGTATAGTAACCAAAATTTTTTCAATTTCAACACAATCATCTAAAATAGATTTTGTTTGATTTTCAGACAAATATTCTGTAGCACCCAACAATTTTATCCAATATTTTGTTTCGGATGCTTCTTTTAGGGCTATGCTTATTTTTGATACAAAATCAGGCTTGCTTTGTGCCTGTTGGGATTCGGTGACATTAGCACCGATACTTGTGCCTGCACGAAGTAACTGTCTGGACAGAATGTATTCTTTTTTCTCTTCACACAAAAATTTATATAATCGTACAATTCTTATTGCAAACTGAAAACTTTTGTTTTCTATAACATTATCCATAATATTCGTGTATATCAAAATTGCGATTATTGCAGAGAACAGAAAATTAAAAAATTTTCCACTCTCCATTTTCAATTTTCAATTTCTGCAAGACCTACCGTTAGATAATACTATAAATATCAGCAAAAGTCAAGTATAAGCAAGCAGTATATTATTACTGCTTGCAGAACACGATTCCGTCTTTTTTACTGATTGACTTGATTTTTGCCAAAGATTCAACTCTTATGCCCATATCACGAACGAGGTTGCCGCCGCCCTGATAAGCTTTTTTCGATAACAATTCCCGCACCTGCTGTTTTTGCGCCTGCTTTTTCAATAAGCATAAGAAGTGCCGTTAAGGCACTGCCCTTTGCAAGAAAAATCGTCAATGATAAGCACATTGTCTTCTTTGCTCAAAAAATTCCTTAGAAACAACTATGTCATAGTCCTTTTTTATGAGTGTATGAGTGGACGGTTGCGTTGTATGTATCGGAATAAATATTGATTGTCTTTGTCTTTTTTGCAAAAACAACCGGAACACCAAAATACTGAGCCGCAAGACAGGCAATACCGATTCCCGACGCTTCGATTGTCAGAATTTTTGTTATGTTTTCGTCCTTGAAAAGTCTGTAAAATTCCTTGCCAAGCTCACACACTAAAATTGACATCAATCTGATGATTGAGAAAGCTGTCAACCTTTAACACATTATCGGCACCAATATGTCCGTCTTTAAGAATTCTGTCTTCTAAAAGTTTCATATCAATCTCTTTTCTGAAAAATAAAATAGTAACAAACAATACGATAAATTATACTACAAAGATTTGCACATTTCAATTGATTTTTGTGATATTCCATGCCTTATTTTTCTTATTTTCGGAAAAAATTAAATTCAGACACAAAAAAAAGGCAGTCGTGATAAAGCGACTGCCCCTGTGTTTTATACTTCAATATTTTTAATTGAATCAAATTCGTCCATGATTTCTTTTGACGGTTTTTTTGAAAGAAGAGAAACAATAACATTCACAATAAGCGCAAGTCCGAAGCCTACAACAAGTGAATAAAGATTTGTTGCCGCATAAAGCGTCTGACCGTTTACAAGCGGAATATAGTCCCATATGATAACTGTCAGAGCACCTGTTGCCATACCGCTGATTGCACCCGAAAGTGTTGAGCGTTTCCAGAAAAGCGCCAGCAGAACAACAGGTCCAAATGCCGAACCGAATCCTGCCCATGCATCCGAAACAAGTCCCATAATGCTTGATTTAGGATTAAGTGCAATGAAGAATGCAATTACAGCAACAACTGCAACTGCAATTTTGCCGACCAAAAGCGAACTCTTTTCGCTTGCATTCTTTTTAACAGCACCTTTGTAAAGATCCTCCGAAACAGCCGACGCAGTGACGAGAAGCTGACTGTCTGCTGTTGACATAATTGCGGCAAGGATTCCGCAAAGGAAAATACCGCCGATAAAGATAAGCACACCGTTGCCTGAGAAAATCTGCTGGATTGTTCTGATGAATACAGATTCGCTTGTTGCATCGTCAAGCTGTGCTGTAAGGTAGCCTCTTGCGATAAGACCGATAAGGCATGACGCAGTAAGTGAAATAATTACCCAAACAACAGCAATTTTTCTTGACTTCTTGATTTCTTCATTGCTCTTTACAGCCATGAATCTGACGAGAATATGCGGCATACCGAAGTAACCGAGTCCCCACGCAAGGTTTGAAATAATCGAAACAGCCGAAACAGGAGTTCCGTCACCGTTTACAAAGAAGTTAAGGAACTGAGCAGGCTGTTCAACACCTTTTGCGGCAAGTGCAGAACTGAAGCTTGTGTCAAATGTGAGAATTGCATATGCAAGCACCGGAACGGAAAGGATTGCAACAATCATCATAAGTCCCTGAATGAGGTCGGTTGTACAAACTGCCTTGAAACCGCCCATGAATGTATATACAAGAATTACTACTGCGGCAACGATAAGACCGATAACATAAACCTGATTGTAGTTTTCGTCACCGCTTGCGCTGTTCGAGAAGAGCGTTGCAAAAAGCTTTGCGCCCGAACTGAATGCCGACGCTGTGTAAACCGTGAAGAAAACTGCGATGATTGACGCCGAAACAATCTTGATTATGTTTTTATGGTCACGGTAGCGATTTTTGAAAAAGACTCGGAATAGTGCGCGAGTTGCCTGCCACAATTGTGTATTTACGAAGTCTTGCCGAAACAATGTACCAGTTGAGAATTGTGCCGATAAGAAGTCCTACGGCAATCCATGCCTCGCCTGTGCCGGCAAGGTATACGGCGCCCGGAAGTCCCATCAAAAGCCAACCGCTCATATCAGATGCCTGTGCCGACATTGCGGCTGTCCAACTGCCGAGGTTTCTGCCACCGAGAAAGTAGTCCTCATTGTTCTTGTTGCCCTTTGAGCAAACAAAGCCTATTACGATCATAATAATCATATAAGCTATAAACGCACAAAGAACTATTATGTTGTTTGTTGTCATTATGCCCCTCCTGAAATTAAATTTATAAATCAAATACCTTTTAATTCTACCAAAATGAATAAATAAATCAAGTGAATTGCAGTATTTAGGGCTTTTATACAGATAATTTGTGCATTTGCAAAAATTCAGGAGTAACATTTTGCACATAATTACGAATAAAATAACTTTTATATGCATTTAAAGGGGGGATTTTGTGTTGATTTGAAGAATCAAAAGTATTATAATTACATTGATTGCAAATTGACTGTAAAAGGTATGTGGAGAGATAGAAATGAATATGGTAAAAAAGAACTTGGGCTGAAATTTCACTTAATGCAATTGAGCATAATTACAATGTAATAAGAAATAAGGTTGCAGACGATACAAAGGTCTGTTGTGTTATAAAGGCTGACGGCTACGGCCACGGTGCAGTTGAGCTTTCACAGATTTATGAAAAACTCGGAGCGGATTTTTTTTGCTGTTTCAAATATTGACGAGGGTATAGAAATCAGAAAAAAAGCGGTTCAAAACTTCCTATTGTGATTCTTGGCTACACTCCAGTTTCAGAGGCTGAAAATCTTGCTGAATATGATATTTCTCAGGCTGTTTTTTCACTTGAGTATGCAAAGGAGCTTTCCGAAAAATGTGTTGAAGAGGATTGTATCTGCAAAATGCACATCAAGGTTGACTCAGGAATGTCAAGAATCGGCTTTATGTGTCAGGAATTTCCACGGGATGAATATTCTATTGAAGAAATTTGCGAGGCTTGTTGCCTTCCGAATCTTGAGGTTGAGGGGCTTTTTACTCATTTTTGTGTGTCTGATGAAGATGCCGAGGGCAGAGAGTTCACAAACAAGCAGTATGAAAACTTTATTCATGTGCGTGACAGCCTTAAAAAGCGAGGCGTTGATATAAGTGTTGTTCATTGCTCAAACAGCGGCGCAATTGAAGATTACCCCGAAACCTGTTGCGATATGGTAAGAGCAGGTATTATCCTCTACGGACTTGCTCCGTCATCAAAGCTTTTGCCGACAGACTTGACCTTGTTCCTGCAATGACTCTTAAAACAGTTGTCGCTTTTGTAAAAGAGGTTCAAAAGGGTGCAACAATTTCCTACGGCAGAACTTTTACAGCCGACAGAAAGATGAAAATTGCAACCGTTCCTATCGGATACGCTGACGGATTCATCAGACAGAATGCAAAAGACGGCTATATGACGGTAAACGGAAAGAAAGCGAAAATTGTGGGCAGAATATGTATGGATCAGACAATGCTTGATGTTACCGATATTGAAGATGTCAAGACAGGTGACGAGGTTGTCGTATTCGGTACAGGCGAAAACGGTGAGCCTACTGCAGATTCACTTGCCGAAAATACAGGAACTATAAACTACGAAACCGTCTGTCTTGTCGGAAAGCGTGTTCCGAGAATTTACATTAAAGACGGAAAAATTGAGAATGTGATGTATAAATTATGAGATTACTTGCTGTTGACGGAAACAGCATTGTAAACCGTGCGTTTTACGGAATAAGACCGCTTACTACAAAGGATGGTCAGTTTACAAACGCAATTTACGGATTTCTTACAATGCTGTACAAAATTAAAAATGAAGAAAATCCCGATGCCGTGGCGATTGCCTTTGACCTGAAAACACCGACCTTCAGACACAAGGCTTATGCAGGCTACAAGGCAACACGAAAAGGTATGCCGGAGGAGCTTGCGTCACAAATGGAACCGCTGAAAAAAAAGCTTCTTACCCTTTTAGGCTACAGGCTTGTTACCTGTGAGGGCTTTGAGGCTGACGATATTCTCGGTACGCTCGCCAAGGCTTGTGAAGAAAACGGAAACGAGTGCGTTATTGCAACAGGTGATCGTGACAGCCTTCAGCTTGTGTCGGACAAAACAAGCGTTCATCTTTGCTCAAACAAACAGGATATACTCTATACCCCCGAAAAGATTCTTGAAGCTTACGGTGTAACTCCAAAGGAGCTTATAGAAATCAAGGCGATTCAGGGCGATACTTCGGATAATATTCCCGGAGTTGCGGGAATAGGACCAAAGGGTGCGGGCGACCTCATTCAGAGATATCACACGGTTGAGTATATCTATGACCATCTTGATGAACTTGAAATCAAGGACGGTGTGCGTAAAAAGCTGACTGCGTCAAAGGAAAATGCAATTCTCAGCCGTATGCTCGGTGAAATAAACTGCAACGCTCCTGTTGACACAAATGTCGAAAAAATTATGTTGTAGATATGAAAGATGCCGATGAATGTGCCGGATTTATGGCAAAACTTGAGCTGTTTTCTTTAATAGAAAAATACGGCATCAAGGCTGACAAAAATACAAAGCCCGAAAAGGTTGAGAAAAATTCGCTTGAGGTTGTGTCTGATTTTGACGAAAATGAACTTTTAAAAAATGTTAAGTCAGAGAAAAAGCTCTATCTCAACTTTGAAACAGAGAATAAAGAATTAAAATCCTTTGCCGTACTTTTTTTGACGGCAAGGTGTATATAAGCACGGACGAAGAACTTTTTGTTAAGTTTATTGCCGATAGTGAACTTGAAAAGTACACAAGAAACATCAAAACGCTCTACGCTTATGCCGATGAGAAAAATATTGATGTTGAAAATATTGTGTTTGATATTGAGCTTGCGGCATATCTGATTGAACCGTCGTCAAAGGATTACTCGGACAAAAATCTTTGTGCCTCTTACGAAATCGCTCTGCCTGTCTGCACTGATGAGCAGAATGAAAAATACGAGGCATTTGCCTGTTACGCAGAATTGTGCGAAAAACTCGGAGATAAAATCAAGGCTCACGGTCAGGAAAAGTTGTTGAGTGAAATTGAAATTCCGCTTGCAAAGGTGCTTGCAAGAATGGAAAATATCGGTGTCTGTGTTGACCGACAGGGCATTGAAAGCTACGGCGAAATGCTTTCTGCACAGATTAAGGAGCTTGAAACCGCAATTTACGAAAGTGCGGGCTGTGAGTTTAACATCAATTCTCCCAAACAGCTTGGCGTAGTTTTATTTGAAAACCTCGGACTCCCTTGCAAAAAGAAAACGAAGAGCGGTTACAGTACAAATGCAGAGGTGCTTGAAAGCCTGAGGTATGAACATCCCGTTGTTGAAATGGTGCTGAGATACAGAACGCTCTCAAAGCTGAATTCAACCTACTGCGAGGGACTTTTAAAGGTCATTGCAGATGACGGCAGAATCCATTCAAATTTCAATCAGACCGAAACAAGAACAGGCAGAATCAGCTCAACAGAGCCGAATCTCCAGAATATCCCCGTAAGAACCGAGCTTGGCAGAGAGATGAGAAAGTTTTTTCTGTGCAAGAGATGGCTGGGTGCTTGTTGACGCCGACTATTCGCAGATTGAACTCCGTGTGCTTGCCCATATTTCGGGTGACAAAAATATGATTAAAGCGTTCAAGGATAACGAAGATATCCACGCAATCACAGCGTCACAGGTGTTCAATATGCCGCTTGATATGGTAACTCCGATTATGAGAAGCCGTGCAAAGGCGGTTAACTTCGGTATTGTTTACGGAATCGGCGCATTTTCACTCGCAAAGGATATCGGTGTTTCAAATAAAGAGGCAAAGCACTACATTGAAAGCTATCTTGCCCATTACAGCGGTGTTGACAGCTATATGAAAAATGTTGTCGAAAAAGCGAACGCTGACGGCTATGTTGAAACAATGTTCGGCAGAAGAAGAAATCTTCCCGAACTCACCTCGAGCAAGCATATGATCCGTGCATTCGGTGAAAGAGTTGCAAGAAATATGCCTATTCAAGGCACAGCCGCAGACATTATCAAAATTGCAATGATTAAGGTTGACGAGCGAATGAAATCCGAAAATCTCCGTGCAAGGCTTGTGTTGCAGGTTCACGACGAACTTATTGTCGAAGCCCCGCAGGATGAGAGCATGAGAGTTGCACTCATCGTTCAGGAAGAAATGGAAAACGCAGTTAAAATGAGCGTTCCGCTCACAGCCGATGCGGCAATCGGAAGGACTTGGTATGATGCAAAAGGATAACAGAACGATTGCCTTTGTATGCACGGGCAACACCTGTCGCAGTCCCATGGCAGAGACAATTTTTAATGATATGGCAGAGAAAAACGGTGTTTGCGTCAGGGCGGAAAGCTTTGGCATTGCAACCTCAACGGGACTTCCCGTGTCGGAAAATTCAGTGATTGCCTGTAAGGAAATCGGAATTGACCTTTCGGGCAAAGCTTCAACAGCCGTAGCTGATGCCGGCATTGAAAAATACGAAAAATTTTACTGTATGTCGCAAAGTCACGCAAAAATGTTGATGCAGTTTTTTCTTGTACAGCCCGAAAAAATCGCCGTGCTCGGTATAAGCGATCCCTACGGCGGCGACATTGAGGTGTACAGACATTGCCGTGATGAAATTGTTAATTCTGTAAAGGAAATATTAAAAGCGTATGAAAATTGACAGAATGACCGAAAATCAGCTTGAGGCGGTTGCACAGCTTGAACAGAGGTGTTTTTCGCATCCGTGGTCGTTTAACAGCCTTGAAGAAGAACTGAACAACGAAACCTCGCTGTTTTTTACCGCAACGGAAGATAATGCCGTTGTCGGATATATAGGAATGAGTGTTGTTGTTGATGAGGGTTACATTTTCAATGTTGCCGTTGACGGTACACACAGAAATCGGGGAATCGGTTCGGCGCTTGTTGAAACGCTTGTGACCTACGCCAAGAAAAAAAATAACCTTTGCTTTCTCACTCTTGAGGTTCGTGAAAGTAACGGGAACGCCCGTTCTCTCTATGAAAAATTCGGATTTATCAAGGTGGGAGAGAGGAAAAATTACTACTCCTCTCCAACCGAAAACGCTGTTTTAATGACACGCTGTTTTTGACATATATATGTAATAAAACATTATATTAATGATATTACGGAACTTCATCATAAATGTTTCGTAGTGAAAGGAAAATTATGAAGATACTCGCAATAGAATCGTCCTGTGACGAAACTGCGGCAGCGGTTGTTGAGGACGGCAGAAACATAATCTCCTCGGTGGTTGCATCTCAGGTTGAGGAACACAAGCTTTACGGCGGTGTTGTTCCCGAAATCGCATCACGCCGTCACGCAGAGGCAATTGTTCCTGTTGTAAGACAGGCTCTTGAAGATGCAGACTGCAGGCTTTCCGACATTGACGCAATCGGCGTTACATATGCCCCCGGACTTATCGGAGCGTTGCTTGTGGGAGTGAATTTTGCAAAAGGACTTTCACTTGCAACAGGAATTCCGCTTGTTCCTGTTCACCATCTTCGTTCACACATTGCGTCAAATTATATTTCAAATATAGAATTAAAACCGCCGTTTCTCTGCCTTGTCATTTCAGGCGGTCACAGCCATATTGTTATGGTTGAGGACTACACAAAGATGAAAATTATCGGCAAAACCCGTGATGATGCCGCAGGCGAGGCTTTTGACAAAGCCGCAAGGACAATGGGAATGCCGTATCCGGGCGGAATTGAAATGGACAGAGTTGCTGAAAATGGCAATCCGTTTGCATTCAAGCTTCCTCGTCCCACAGTTCACGATGCGCCGTATGATTTCAGCTTTTCGGGACTTAAAACAGCCGTAATCAACCTCATCCACAATTCGGCACAAAAGGGTGTTGAGCTTAACAAAGCCGATGTCTGTGCATCATTCCGCTATGCCGTTGTCGATTGCCTTGTTACAAACTTTATCAAGGCGGCTGAAGACTTGGGACAGAAAAAAGCTTGTAATCGCAGGCGGTGTTTCGGCAAATTCACTTCTCAGAAGAACCCTTGCAGAGGAGTGTAAAAGCGTGATTGGGAAATGTATATGCCCGAAAAATCTCTTTGCGGTGACAATGCCGCCATGGTCGGTTCACAGGGATATTACGAGTTTCTCAGCGGAAATATTGCAGGAACAGACCTCAATGCTTTTGCTACAATGAGTATTGAAAAAGGTTGATTTATTCGCAAATAATCACTAAGACACTTGCTATTTTATCAAGAATATACTAAAATAGTGTTAATAAACCGAAAGGACGATTTAAAATGAGCAATCCTATTGTTACTTTTGAAATGGAAAACGGAAAAACAATCAAAGCGGAGCTTTATCCCGAAATTGCTCCGAATACTGTAAATAATTTTTCTCAGCCTTGTAAACAAGGGTTACTATGACGGCCTTACATTTCACCGTGTAATCTACGGTTTCATGCTTCAGGGCGGTTGCCCCGAAGGCACGGGTATGGGCGGTCCCGGATATTCAATCAAGGGCGAATTTGCCGTGAACGGCTTTGAAAACAATCTCAAGCATACAGAGGGTGTTCTCTCAATGGCTCGTTCAATGATGCCCGACTCAGCAGGCTCGCAGTTCTTCATTATGCACAAAAACGCTCCGCACCTTGACGGTCAGTATGCCGCATTCGGCAAGGTGATTGAGGGTATGGATGTTGTCAATGAAATCGCAGAGTGTGACACAGACTATTCCGACAAGCCTCTTGATCCTCAGATTATGGCAAAGGTTACAGCCGAAACCTTTGGTGTTGACTATCCCGAGCCTGAAAAATGCTGATTGTTAAGAAAGGAATTTTAAAATGAATGTTTTGCTTGCAGGCGGCGCCGGATATATCGGCTCGCACACTTGTGTTGAACTCATCAACGCAGGTCACGATGTTGTAATTGCAGATAATTTTTCAAACAGCTGTCCCGTTGCGGTTGAAAGAGTTGAAGAACTGACAGGCAGAAAAATTCCGCTCTATGAGGCCGATGTATGTGACAGAGATGCCGTTGAAAAGATTTTTTCGGAGAATAAGATTGATGCGGTAATTCACTTTGCAGGTCTTAAAGCAGTAGGTGAAAGCTGCGAGAAGCCTGTTGAATATTACCGTAACAACATTGATTCAACGCTCACATTGCTTGAGGTGATGAAAAACACGGTGTAAATAACTTTATTTTCAGCTCAAGTGCCACGGTTTACGGTACTCCGGAAACTGTTCCGCTTGTTGAAACAATGCCAAAGGGTTCTCCTACAAATCCGTATGGCTGGACAAAGTTTATGATGGAACAAATTCTTACAGACACCGCAAACGCAAATCCCGATATGTCTGTTGTTCTTCTTCGTTACTTTAACCCAATCGGCGCTCACGAAAGCGGCAGAATCGGTGAAGATCCTAACGGAATCCCGAATAACCTTATGCCGTACATAACACAGGTTGCCGCCGGCAGACTCAAGTGTCTCGGTGTTTTCGGCAACGATTACCCTACGCATGACGGCACGGGTGTGCGTGACTATATCCATGTTGTTGACCTTGCAAAAGGTCATGTAAAGGCTATTGAATATTCCGCAGAGCACAAGGGAACCGAGATTTTTAATCTCGGAACAGGTGTGGGCTACAGCGTTCTTGATATTGTAAAGGCTTTTGAAAAGGCAAATTCTATTGAAATTCCTTATGTTATAAAGCCACGCCGAGCAGGCGACATTGCAGAATGCTTTGCCGATGCAACAAAAGCCAAGAAAATACTTGGATGGATTGCCGAGAAAAGTCTTGAGGATATGTGCCGTGACAGTTGGAACTGGCAATCTCACAATGTGAATGGTTACAAATAACAAATAAATGATATTTTATTTGTGCATTCCTACAAAAAAAACAATATTTTGTCAAATAATCAGTCAGCAAGAGTTTTTAGCATTGACTTTTGGTGGTTGATTGTTGTATAATTAAACTGCTTATAGAAGCATTATCACATAAGGAGGAAAAGAAAATGTTCAAAAAAGCACTTAGCCTTTTACTGTCTATGATGCTTGTTGTGACATCACTCGTTGCAACTGTAGTGAGCGTTTCTGCTGCCGGCGATTCATATTTCGTATCCGGTTGTGAAGAACTCACAGGTTACAAGTGGGCTGAGACTGAAGCAACTTGCGGAGATAATGTAATGACAGAAAACGGCGACGGTAACTACGAAAAAGTATTTACCAACGTAGCAGTCGGCAACGGCTACCAGTTCAAGGTCGTTAAAAACGATAAAGAGTGGATTGGTGTAGGCGATACCGGCGAAGACAACTTCACATTCAATGTAACAAAGGAATGTGATGTAACAGTAACTTACAACCCTACAACAAATGAAATCACTGCAACAGGTGAAGGTGTTGTAATTCCGACAGAACTTGTTGTTGACCACATTACAGTCGTTGGTAACGGTGAAGATGCATGGCTCAACGGTAAGGACTGGAAGGTAGATGCTGAAGCTAACCACATGACAGAGACATCTGAGGGTTCAAAGGTTTACCAGATTAAGTTTGAGAGCCTTGACGCTTATGAGAACTATCAGTTCAAGTTTGCTGCCAACGGTTCATGGGCAGATAACTGGGGCCTTCCTGAGCAGGGCACAGCTCCTCAATGAGTGGTTTGAACTTACATACAACGGTCAGAACATGATCATTGATACAGATGCAGCTGGTTACGAAGACGGTTATGACATCGTTCTTACACTTGACCTTTCAAACTTTGACTATGCTACAAAGCAGGGTGCAAAGGGTAAGGTTGACATCGTTACTGGTGCAGAGCCTACAACAGTAGCAGAGCCTACAACAGTAGCAGAGCCCACAACAGTAGCAGAGCCTACAACAGTAGCAGAGCCTACAACTGCAGCTCCTGCAAAAAAGGGTCTCACAGTTACAGCTACTTCAAACCTCTTTTCTGAGAAGCAGGTTACTCTCAGCGCAGATCAGAAGACTGTAAGGGTTACATACATGTTCCAGACCAAGGACAGAGATGGTATGTTGAACTTCCAGTATAAAATGAACTATGATCCTTCTGTTCTCAAGGTTTCAGCTAATACAAGAAAGAGTACTTCATTCGAATATCCAAATTTCGAATTCAACAAAAAATGTAGCTCCTGGTTTACTTATGGGTATAGGAAGTGACACAAGTCTCTATTTTTCATCAGAAAAAGAAATAGTATTTTCTTCTGTTGAATTCGATGTCATCAATCCCGAGGCTGTAGCAACTACTGTTGACCTTGATGTAGAGTATCTTACTATTTCAAATCAAGACCCTGTATCAGAGTTGGAAATCCCTAGTGATGAGGTAGTACTCTTAGACAAATCTGTATTAGATCAGGATGCAGTTGATAAGTATGTCGCAGTTGCTAAAACTGTAACAGTTCCCGACGGTTCAGAAGAGCCTACAACAGTAGAGCCTACAACAGTAGAGCAGCCTACAACAGAAGAGCCTACAACAGCTCCTGCTGCCGATACTACATATGTAGTTGCCGGTACAACAAATCTTACAGGCTATGAATGGGTTGGTACACCTGCTGCAGCTCCTGAAAATGTTATGACAGCTGACGGTAGCGTATTCACAAAGACATTCTCTGCTGTTCCTGCCGGTAAAAACTATCAGCTCAAGGTTGTTGCAAACACAGGCGACGAGCAGAAGTGGATCGGTCTTGACGGTACAGATAACAATGTAACTTTCGATGTAGAAACAGCTTGTGATGTTACTGTAACATTCGATCCTGCTACAAACAAGATTACTGTAACAGGTGACGGCGTTAAAATGGTAACAGACCTTGATGTTAACAGCATTACAGTTGTTGGTAACGGTGAAGATAACTGGCTCAACGGTGTAGCATGGGGTGTTGACGCTGAAGTTAACCACATGACTCAGGTTTCTGACAAGGTATATCAGATTAAGTATGAAAATATTGAATCTGCAGACGATGCTTATCAGTTCAAGTTTGCTGCAAACGATGATTGGGCAGCTAGCTGGGGTCTTCCCGAGCAGAGCGCAACTCCTATAGGCGAAGAATTTGACCTTACATTCAATGGTCAGAATATGCTTCTTAACACAGTTTCTGCAGGTTTTGAAGAAGATTCACTCGTTGATGTAACAATCACACTTGATCTTACTAAGTTTGATTATCCGTCACGCTCAGGTGCTAAGGCTACTGTTAAGGTTGAGCCTTCAACAGAAGAGCCTACTACAACAGAGCCTACAACAGAAGAGCCTACAACAACTCCTGCTGCCGATACTACATATGTAGTTGCCGGTACAGAAAATCTTACAGGTTATGAATGGGTTGGTACACCTGACGCAGCTCCTGAAAATGTTATGACAGCTGACGGCAGCGTATTCACAAAGACATTCTCTGCTGTTCCTGCAGGTGAAAGCTATCAGCTCAAGGTTGTTGCAAACACAGGCGACGAGCAGAAGTGGATCGGTCTTGACGGTACAGATAACAATGTAACTTTCGATGTAGAAACAGCTTGTGATGTTACTGTAACATTCGATCCTGCTACAAACAAGATTACTGTAACAGGTGACGGCGTTAAAATGGTAACAGACCTTAAAGTTAACACCATTACAGTTGTTGGTAACGGTGAAAATAACTGGCTCAACGGTGTAGCATGGGGTGTTGACGCTGAAGTTAACCACATGACTCCTGTTGCTGACAAGGTATATCAGATTAAGTATGAAAACATTGAATCTGCAGACGATGCTTATCAGTTCAAGTTTGCTGTAAACGATACTTGGGCAGCTAACTGGGGTCTTCCCGAGCAGAGCGCAGCTCTATAGGCGAAGAATTTGACCTTACATTCAATGGTGAGAATATGCTTCTTAACACAGTTTCTGCAGGTTTTGAAGAAGATTCACTCGTTGATGTAACAATCACACTCGACATTACAAACTTTGATTATTCAACACGTACAGGCGCTAAGGCTACTGTTAAGGTTGAGCCTTCAACTCCTGCAGTTGATAATTTAACAATCAACGCTACATCTAATATTTGCCAGGCTAACGGTTCAGGCACATTTAATGTAGGCGACAAGGTATCAGTTTACTATCTCCTTGACACTAAGGACGCACAGCTTGAAGAAGTACAGTGGGCTCTTACATATGATAAGAACCTCCTTACACTTGATTCACTTACAATGCCTGAAATCGCTGACGGCATGGTAAATATGAATGATGTTTCAGGCAATGCTTCAAACCTTGCACTTTATGATTTTGCAGGCGGCAAGAAGCTTGTTGAGGCTGTGTTCACAGTTAATGGTACAGGTACAACAAATGTTGACCTCAATGTAGTTGATCTTACACTTGGTAAGCTCAATCCTGCAACAGGCACAGTTGATGCTGATTCAGAATATGAAGCAGTAGTTAACGGCGACATGGCTAATGATCTCTTTGATCACATTAACTCAGACGCTAAGGTTGAGGCATATGTTGAGCCTACAACAACAGAGCCTACAACAGTAGAGCCTGCTACAACAGAGCCTGCTACAACAGAGCCTGCTACAACAGAGCCTGCTACAACAGAGCCTGCTACAACAGAGCCTGCTACAACAGAGCCTGCTACAACAGAGCCTGCTACAACAGAGCCTGCTACAACAGAGCCTACTACAACAGAGCCTACTACAACAGAGCCTGCTGCAACAGAGCCTACTACAGTAGCTCCTACTACACCTGATGCTACATCTGCTACACAGGCTGCAACAAAGGGTCAGTCAACAGCTGACACAGCTACTTCTGACACACCGGCTAACGGCACAAGCAGCAACGCAGTACAGACAGGTAATGCTTCTATGGCAGTAGTTATCCTCTTAGCTCTTGTTTCTGCAACAGGTGTTGTTTACTTCACAAGAAAGAGATTCAATAAGTAATTGAATTTCCTATTGTAAGACTGTTAACGGCGTTGACAGATTAAAAAAATAATTTTTCGCCTCTCGGTTTTCCGAGGGGCGTTTTTTATATCGTAATGTTGTGAAAATCAGTTTGAATTATAATTTCAAAAATATCATTTCTTTAAAGGTAAGTCTGCAATTAATTTTTTTCACATAAATTTCACCGAGAATTGTTAAAATCTTGATTGAAATTTTAGTCTTAATGATATATAATACGGATATCAAACTAAAGGAATGAAAAAAATGTCTAAAAAAATCAAAAATATGCTTTCAATTCTCTTCGTGGCTGTACTTACCGTGTCAGCATTCTGTATTCCTGCAAGTGCTGCCGAGGATGACCTTACAATCAGCATTTCAACAGATGAAAAGGATTCCGTAACAGCTAAAGTCGGCGATACGGTAAAGTATGCTATTTATATGACCGATACAAAAGAAGAAGTAATCGGAGCCGCAATGAGTTTCTTTTTACAACGATGAATATTTGAAGTTGAATGCCGATTCGATAAACTGTGAAAGCTTTAAAACTGCGATTGGCAACCCTAAACTGAAAAATTATTACACCTTTACATGGACAGATGTTCAGAATCCCGTAAAAGCTTAACGGTGACAAGGCTCTTGTTTCTGCTGAATTCAAGGTACTAAAGGGAGGCAAAACCGATCTTTCATATTTCATCTCGGATATGTACGGCGATGATATGACATATCTCAAATCGTATAAAATCACCTGCAAGCTTTGGGTGAACGGTAAAGAGGTAGAGGATAGTGCCGTTCCGATAGTAAATAATGATACGGCAAATTCCGAAAAAATTCAGGGCGATTTTGTAAACTACATTGACGGAATGGGCGAGGAAAACTCACCTAACAAAGACGACCATAAGTCGGTAGTTGTTGAGAAAAAGTACATCTCAACTCAGCAGAATAGTCAGGTTGTAGATGTTACAAAGGTTGTTGAGAGCTCTGCAAACGGTTCGGGTTCAAACACGACATTAATTATTATAATTGCAATTGTTGTTGTTTTGATTGCCGCAGGTGCAATTATTTTCGTAAAGAAAAAGGACGAAAAAAAAGAAAAAATCTGCGGACAATAATGCAATGTCGGACGACGCAGATGCGGATAAATAAAACAGATAAATATCTTTTATAGGAAAATTTTTTATAATACAAGCTAAATACACAAAAATTGCAATCGCAATTTTGTGTATTTTTTTGTTTTAAGCTTTTTGAAAAAGATTGCAATTTTGAAAATTTTGTTATATAATGATTTCATACCGATAGAAATCGGAAATTTTTTTGGAGGAGATTCAAATGTCAAAAAAACTTATCAGTATCATAGTGTCATGCGCTCTCGTTCTTTCACTTGCTCTTGTAGGTGTAATCGGCGTTTCCGCAGCTATTGATACAAACGGTCGTTATGTCCCAAGTGAGGGCGTAGAAGAAACACACAGAGTTTACTTCCTTATGCCTGAGTCATGGAAGAGTGAAAAGTTCAATGCTAATGATGCAGGTGCATACTGGTGGAACGGTTCAGACGCAGGCAACTCTCTTGACGGTACGTCAGTAGGTGTTGCTTGGCCGGGTTATAAGATGCAGGTTGAAAATGCTGAAAATAACATCTTCTATCTTGACCTTCCTACAGATGTTCCTAATCTTGATTTCAACAACTACCTTAACGGCGGTCTAAGGACAGAAGATGCCGCAACAGGTAAAGTAACTTACGAGTTTAGTGAGGAACAGTTTAAGGCTGCTAAGCAGACTGCCGATGTTTCTTGTCAGTACTATTCGGAAGGCGACAATGAATATTATGACAATTTGCTTGACGGCGAATTCTGGACAAAGGCTCAGGAAGCATTTGACGGTGATGACAAGACATTCCTCGGTAAATTTGCTGACAACTTCTTTGAGGATCCTGACTGGGGTATCTCAATGTACCTCACCAACATGATTTATGTTATAGACCCTAGCAACACTTCTGTAAGCGTAACAGGTAAGGAAACATATGCCGGTGAGTTCTACTTCTACTATGGTCTTAACGAAGAAACAGGCAAGTACGAGTACGGTTCACTTCCTAACTATGATATGGCTAAGGAAGCAGGTCTTGTTCAGACAGTAGACAAGAATGCAAAACCTGCTACACCTGATCAGCCTACAACAACAACTCCGTCAGGTGACAACAAGACAGATCCTACAAAGAACACAGTTCCTACTGCAGGTCAGAACCCAACATCTTCTGCAAACGCAGTTTCAACTGCTGACACAGCAAAGAGCACAGACAACAGCGCAGTTCAGACAGGTGCTACAACAGCAGCTGCAGTTCTCGCAGTTCTCCTTGTTGCAGGCGGTGCAGTTCTTTACACACGCAAGAGATTTGAATAATCTTAAATAATTATACATAATTATTTGATGCCCTCCGCTTTGGAGGGCATTTTTGCTTTTATCATAGATAAAATTTGCAGTTGTTTGTACTGCCTTTGTTCGGATAAGACCTAATAAAGTTATTTTATAAAACAGTACAGTGATTTTTGGTGATTATTACAATAGGTTTCAGACGCCAAAATGCCCTGTAACACTTGATTTTTTCTGAGTTTTATACTATAATAGTCATGCTGATACAAGTATGGTGTCGGAAAATCATAAGGAGGAAATACAAATGTCCAAAAAAAAAGTTATCAGTCTTTTATTGGCTGTTATGCTCACAGCATCAATGATAGTGGTTGCTGCAATAAGCGTTTCTGCTGATACGGACGATGAAGGCAGTTATGTGCCTTCTGAGGGCACTGAAACCTACCATATATATTTCTGTAAGCCTGATGACTGGGAAAACAAATATACATCTGATGCAGGTGTTTATTGGGAAAACGGTTCGGATACTCCTTCAGCGTGGCCGGGTTATTCAGCTCGCAATGCTGATATCAAAAATGTTTACTGTTCTGATGTACCGACCGATGTTGATAAAGTAATCTGGAACAACGCTCTTAAAGGTACAGACGATCCGACAAATCCTGAATATAAACTTGCTTATCGAACAACCGATATTAATTTTAAGGGTTATGATAAAGGCGAGTCTGATTATTATCCCAACGGTGTTGAAAGCTTTGATAATATGATTTATATTATCAATCCTGAATTTACTTCCGAGAACGATAAGGATGAATTGATTTTTGCCGGTGAGTGGTTCTACTACTACGGTAACGGTGAATACGGCAATGCTCCTAAAAAGGAAGACCTCAAGGCCGGTGATTATTACGGCAAAGACGGTGTGTTCCCGACAGAGTACAATCCATCGGGTGAGGAAACAACAGCCGAATCAACAACAGAGGTTGTAACAGAATCGGAAACAACCGAGTCTGCAACTGATGTCCCCGTTGCAACAGAGGGTACAACATCATCTGCTGAATCTTCGCTTGCTCTTACAGTAAATGCAACATCAAATTACTTCCCAATGGCAAGTGCAAAGTATAATGCAGTTACGAATCAGGTAACGGTTACATATATTATGCAGTCTCCAAAGAATGTGCTCGACACGCAGTGGCACATTTCTTATGACCCTTCAATCCTTTCGGTTGCTGATGTGAATACTGCTAAGTCGGTTTGTCCGACAATGGACGGCAGAGGTGTATATGTAAACTTCAAGGATAAGTCGGAAGGCGTTGGTTATGTAAAATTCGGTGCAAGTAATCTCGGTCTTTATGACTTTAGCGAAAAGACGCTTTTTGCAACAGTTGTTTTTGATGTTAAAGACATTTCAAAGGTTGCACCGGTTTCGACGACGGTTGACCTTGTTGTTGAGGTACTTCGTGTTTCGGAAGTAAATCCGGACACAGAAATGACTGACGGTTCAAAAGAAGTTATTCTTGTTGATAAAGAAGTAGTTAAGAAAGATCCTGTTGCTGCGGCAGCAAAAATGATCTTTCAACTGAGCTTACTCCTTCAACCTATGCAGAACCGACAACAGCCGAGCCTGCAACCGCAGAGTCATCTACTGTGGCTACTAAGGCTACAGAGGGAACGCAGGAATCAACTAAGGATACAATTGCTCCTGTAACTTCACAGGATGCAACATCTGTAACACAGCCTGTAACAAAGAAAAATCAGCTCAACATCCGACACTCCGGATACATCTGATAACGGCGGCAATAACAATGTAAATGCTGCTGTTCAGACAGGTGAAGCTCCTCTGGCTGTTGTAATTCTTACACTTCTCATCGGCTCAACTTGTGTAATGTTCGTTCTTCGTAAGAAAGAAGAAATCCTTTAACGGCTGATAAAGACTAATAATTAAGAGGGCTGACCAAACAAAGGTCAGCCCTCTTTCTGTGCTGTGATTGAGGTTTAAAATCCTGATAAAAATACAAAAAAACAGCTCCACCGTAAATAGTGGAGCTGTTTCGTAATCTGTAAAATCAGTTAGCTCTGGTAACCTTACCTGAACGCAAACAACGGGTGCAAGCATATACACGCTTTGGTGAACCGTCAACAATAGCCTTAACACGCTGTACGTTGGGCTTCCATGTTCTGTTTGATCTTCTGTGTGAGTGAGATACCTTAATACCGAACTTTACATCCTTACCGCAGAATTCACATTTTGCCATGCGTCTGCACCTCCTTAAAGAAAAACTAATTCTATTTCTAACTTTGTTATAATAACAGAAAATGAGAGAAAATGCAAGTGTTTTTTGAAAATTTCTTAACTTGTTTTTTGCTCTTGTAATTTTTGACGAATTATTATATAATGAGAAGTAAATATAGTTACACGATTGTTACCTAAAAATTCAGATTTCAGGAGGCTCTTATGCTCTCATTATTACTTAACGGCATCAGAAACGGCAACCTTGATTTCGGCTCGGTAATTGCCGAAATATTGGCTGTACTCGTTATTATATTTTTAATTCTCCCGTTCCATGAATGGGCGCACGCTTTACTGCGTCACTTCTCGGTGATAAGGCGGTAAAGGGCAGAGGCAGACTTTCAATTAATCCGCTCAGCCACATTGACCCTATGGGTGCTTTGTGTATGCTTTTGTTCGGATTCGGTTGGGCAAAGCCTGTTCCGATTGATCCGAGAAATTTTAAAAATCCAAAGGTCGGTATGGCAATCACCGCAATTATGGGACGATTGCAAATATCGTTGCCGCATTGGCAGGACTTCTCATTTACTATCCGATTATCCTTTTTACGGGTGCTTTTCCGCTTTCAACAATCGGTGATTACATTATTCAGTTTTTAAGTTTCTACATTTCGTGCAATGTCGGACTTGCAGTGTTCAACCTTATCCCGATTCCGCCTCTTGACGGCTCAAAGGTTCTGTTCGTATTTTTACCCGACAAGGCTGTTGAATTCTTTTTACAGATATCAGATGTACTTTTTTATCGGTCTTTTTGTTCTCCTTTATGTAGGAGTTCTCAACACCCCTGATTAACTGGCTCAGTAATCAGATTCTTAACTTCATCAGCTGGCTTGCAAGCCTGCCGTATATGCCGTTTGTCGGTTGATTTCAAAATCATTCGTAACATCAAATCATAACTGAAACTTATTTATGGAAACACAACAACTTCAATATAAGCTGTCGGCATTTGAAGGTCCTCTTGACCTTTTGCTGACGCTGATTTCTAAAAACAAAATAGATATTTACGATATCAGCATTTCCGAATTGCTCGACCAGTACATGGAGCAGATTAATATGATGCAGGAAAATCAGATGGATATCGCATCTGAATTTCTGACAATGGCGTCAAGGCTTGTTTATATCAAGTCTGTAATGCTCCTGCCAAAATATGAGGAAGAGGCTGAAGAACTCAAGAAAGAACTTTCGGGACAGCTTCTTGAATATGCCGTTTGCCGTGAAATGGCGGCAAAACTGGGCGATATTTATGACTTTGACAGCTTTTACCGAGATGCATCTCCTGTTGAATTTGACCTGACATATAACCGAATTCATCCTAGTGAGGATATTGCAAAGGCATATGTCAGCGCAGTCGGACGGGGCAAGCGTAAGCTTCCGCCGTCAAAAGACGCATTTTCGGGCATTGTGTCGCATAAAATCGTGTCGGTAAACAGTAAGATTATCCATCTTATGAGAAGGCTCTGGCACGGCAAAAGGCTTGAATATCACGAAATTTTTGAGGTGTTCGAGGGCAAAAGCGACCTTGTTGCAACATTTCTTGCAACGCTGGAGCTGGTAAAGGGCAAGCGTATCAGAATTGAGGGCAGCGGTGAAAATGCCGTTGTTCATATGATTGAGGATAAAAACGCAATGCCTTTGCCACAGGTTGACGAGGACGAAAACAATGAAAATGAGGAGGTGCAGTAATGGCTGTTGAAAATATTCGTGGTGCGATTGAGGCGATTTTGTTCGCAAACGGTGCTTCGGTTGAATTTTCCCGAATAGCGCAGGCACTTGAAATTTCCGAAAAAAGGTTAAAGAGCATATTTCTGCACTGATTGATGATTATGAGGCGTCAGGACGGGGGCATAACTATAATATTGCTTGACAATTCCTGTCAGATGGTTTCAAAAAAGGAATTTGCTCCGCAGATTCGTACCGTTATGGATTTGAGAAGAAACACTCCGCTTTCACAGGCGGCTCTTGAGGTTCTTGCAGTTGTTGCGTACAATCAGCCTGTTACAAAGGCTTTTGTCGAGCAGGTGCGTGGCGTTGACTGCAGTGGTGTAATCGGCAGTTTGACAACAAAGGGACTTGTTGAAGAAAAAGGGCAGACTTGAGCTACCCGGCAGACCGTTGCTTTACGGCACAACCGAAAACTTTTTGCGTTGCTTTAACATTTCAAGTCTTGACGAACTTCCTCCGCTCCCCGAGAGTGATGAGGACAAGGAGTCCGAAGAAAACGGTGAAGAACAGGAAAAAGACTGAAAACGGCAATGAGCAGATTGATTTGCTTGCCGATCAGCCTGTTGACAGGCAGTAAAATTTAGGGGGAATTCCCTTTGCTTTGGCTATATATCCTACTCGGAATTGTGCTGTTTATTGCGCTTGTGATGTTTATTCCGATTACTTTGCGTGCATCATATAAAGAGGAGTTTTGGTGCGCCGTGTATATCGGATTTGTAAAGCTTCAGCTTGTGCCGGCAAAACCCAAAAAGGAAAAAGAAGAAGAAAAAGCAAAAAACAAACTCAGAAAACCGAACAACCTAAAAAGCGACAGAAAAAAGCCGAGTCTTATAAAAAATACGGTATTGAGTGGCTTTTGAACCTGATAAAAAAAGTTGCAGAGCTTGCAGTATCTGCATTGCAGGATTTTTTTCAGCCACATACTGGTTAAAAAATTGTCGCTGAGTATCAGCGTTGCAGGTGACGATGCGGCTGACACGGCTATAAAATACGGCAAATACTGTGCCGTTGTTTATCCGGCAGTAGGCACAATTGTCCGTGTTGTAAAATGCAAAGGCTACGGAGTTGACATAAATCCGAATTTTTCGGAAAAAGCAGAAACAGAAATTAACTTTGACTTTGCCGCAAGAATTTTCGCATTCCGACTTATCGGTCTTGCCGTTAAGCACGGAATCAAAGGGAATTAAACTTCTTGCAGAAGTTAAAAATGATTGATATAAATATTGTTGAAAAAGGAGAATGGCTATGGAACATCCTATCGGCAGTTTAATGGATACCACAATGGAAAAAATCAAGGAAATGATTGATGTCAATACTATTATCGGCGAGCCTATAACTTCGCCTGACGGCACACTCATCATTCCTGTTTCAAAGGTAAGCTACGGCTTTGCGGCAGGCGGTTCGGATTTGCCTACCAAAAAGGAAAACAAAGACTGCTTTGGCGGCGGCAGCGGTGCAGGTGTGACAATTCAGCCTGTTGCATTTCTTACCGTTTATCAGGGCGATGTAAGGCTTGTTTCCGTTGACAGGGAAGAAGGTACAGCCGACAAGCTCGTTAATATGATTCCCGATGTTCTTAAAAAAGTAAAGGGAGTTTTCAAAAGGATAAGAGCGAATCCGCAGACGATTTTTCCGAAATCACACAGGACGATATTGACGGCTGATTCGTAATATTGCAACACCCCTCGGCATAGATTTATGCAGGGGTGTCCTTATGAAAAAAATAATCTTGCTTGCGGTGTGCTTTGTTATGCCGTTTGTGCTTATGGGCGCAAAAACTGCGGAGGATACTCCTCCCACAACTTCTGCACAGGCATTTGTTCTTTATTGTCCCGATAACAACACGGTTATCTGTTCCAAGAATGCAGATGAAAAAGATGAAACCTGCGAGTACCACAAAGATTATGACATCTCTCATAACGCTTGATGAGGCGGCATCCTGTAACAGCGAAGTAACCTTCAAACAGGAAATGGTTGCCGAGGGCAGTTCGATGTATCTTAAAGTCGGTGAAAAAGTCCGACTTTCGGACCTTGCGTCAGGAATGATGATGGCGTCGGGTAATGATGCGGCGAATGCGGCGGCATATACGATTTCGGGCAGTCCTGAAAAGTTTTCACAACGAATGAATGAAAAGGCAAAGCAAATCGGTATGACGAATACCAATTTTGTAACGCCGAGCGGACTTGACGATGACAACCATTACTCAAGTGCAAAGGATATGGCTTTTTGCTTATGTCATATGCACTTGAAAATGACGATTTCGCAAATCTTACGGCTAAGAAGAGCGTGACTGTTGAATTCCTTGAACCGAAATCAAAGAAAACCGCATATGCAAATCATAACAGGCTTTTGTCGCTTTATCCCTACTGTACAGGCGGAAAAACAGGCTATACAACGGCGGCAGGGCGGTGCCTTGTTTCCTCTGCAAAAAAAGACGGTGTAACGCTTGTGTGCGTCACTCTGAATGACCGTAACGATTGGAATGACCATATTTCTCTTTATGATTACGCTTTTGAAAAGTACAGGGGAGTTGACTGCAAGGACGCTGACTTTTGTGCCGATATTCCGTGCGTGGGCGGTGATAAGGACAGCGTAACTGTTACAGGGGAGAAGAACAACACAATCGTTTTAAAGCGTGAGGACTGCGATAAAATCAAGAAAAAAATCTTCATAGACAGCTTTTTGTATGCTCCGATTGAAAAGAACGAATCGGTCGGCAGAATTGAATACACACTCGGCGGAAAGCTGCTTTATAAATGCAACATTGTTGCAGGCGAAAAAGATTAAATCGGATAAAAAGAGTGTGTCAATATCTTCGGCAATAGGAAATCTGTTTTCGTGACAGCTTAAATATACAGAAAATTTTATTAAAAAGGAATTTACATATGGCTAAAATTGAACCTATAAGACTTCAGAAATTCATAGCGCAATGCGGTATTGCGTCAAGGCGAAAGGCCGAGGAGCTTATTCTCGGCGGTCATGTCAAGGTGAACGGCAAAACCGCAATTCTCGGCGATAAGGTTCTTCCTACAGACAAGGTGTTTGTAAGAGGCAAGAGAATTGTTGTACCGAAGGGTGGTAATTACCGATATATTATGCTCAACAAGCCCCGTGGATTCATTACCACAATGAATGATGAGCGTGGCAGAAAGTGTGTTGCACAGCTTGTTGAGAATGTCGGCGAGCGAGTTTATCCGATAGGCAGACTTGACAAAGACAGCGAGGGTATGCTTGTTTTTACAAATGACGGTGACTTTGCAAACAAGGTTATGCACCCGAAAAACAATGTTTACAAGATTTACAGAGTAACCGTTCGACCGTCAATTGACGAGGATCAGCTTGTAAAGCTTGAAACAGGCGTTGAGCTTGACGGCAGGAAAACCGCTCCTGCATATGTCCATGTAATTCACAAGGAGCAGGGCAGAGTAGTTCTTGAAATGATTCTTCACGAGGGTAAGAACCGTGAAATCAGAAGAATGTGCGAGGCTGTCGGGCTTGAGGTTGCAAGACTCAAACGCACCCAGATCGGCGGAGTAAAAATGGGTATGCTCAAACAGGGCGACTGGAGAGATTTGACCGAACAAGAGGTTAAAAAACTGCTTGCAAACCCGTTTTTAAACGGCAAACAGCTTTAATTTTCCGTTTTTGAAAAATACTTCCGAAACGGTCAATAAAACTATTCGTTAATTCGACAATAAATTTACGGTTTTGGTGTAATAACTATTAAATGTGTTCAAAATTGAAATAGTACAGCGTGTTTTTCTTGTACTTTTGAAGATTATAGAGTATAATGTATTGTGTAGAAAATTAGTATGCACGCTCAGTTTTCGTGCATATTCAATACATGGTATTGGAGGATTTTAAGATGAGTATTGAAAAGATCAATCAGGCAAAGGCTGAAATTGCCGCAACTTCCGCTTATAAGACAATTACGGCGTTTTTTGATGCAGACAGCTTTTGTGAAATTGATGCCTTTGCAAAATCCGGTGAAGGTTTTGCCGAGGTTGTTGCAGGCTTTGGAACAGTAGAAGGTATGCCTGTTTATGCGTTTGCACAGAACAGCGACATTTGCGGCGGTGCCATGAGTAAGGCACAGGCTGCCAAGCTTAAAAGCTGTATGGTCTTGCACTCAAGACAGGCGCTCCTGTTGTAGGCTTCTATGACAGCGTTGGCGGCAGACTTAATCAGGGTACAGAGCTTCTCGCAGGTTGCGGTGATGTTCTCAATGCGGCTGCGTCACTTTCCGGTGTTGTACCGCAGATCTCGGTTGTTCTCGGCACTTGCCTCGAACAAACGCTCTTAACGCCGCAAGCGCAGACATCGTTATCATGAGCAAAGACGCACAGCTTTCACTTTCGGTAACAGGCAAGCATTCCGATGCCGCTTACAATGCTGAAAACGGTATTGCCTCAATCGTTTGTGACGACGCAGACAAGGCAATCAAGGCTGCAAAGGAACTTATCCTTTATCTTCCGTCAAATAACCTCACAATGGCTCCTCAGTCATTTGAAGAAGCTCCTGCAGAGGACGGTTGCGGTTGTGTAGTCAGCAGAACTGTTGACGGCAACAGCATTGTAAAGCTCTTCAATGATTACGGCAAGGAAGCAAATGTTCGTTTTGCAAGACTCGGCGGTCAGGTTGTAGGTATTGTTGTTACAAAGGGCAAGGAGCTTGGTTGCAAGTCTGCAAACAAGGTAGCAAAGTTTGTTCGTTTCTGCGACGCTTTCTCACTCCCTGTTGTAACATTCGTAAACTGCCCGGGTTTTGAGTCAATCAAGTCGGCAACAAAGGCGTCAGCCGCTTATGCTGAGGCAACAACAGTTAAGATTTCTGTTGTTACAGGCAAGGCAATCGGTTCAGGCTATGTTGCTCTTGCAGGCACAGGCGCTAATGCAGATGTTGTTTACGCACTTCCCGATGCGGTTATTTCACCTGTTAATGTTGAGGCTGCCGCATTCATTATGGCTCCCGAAGTTATGAATGTTGCCACAGATAAGCAGGTTGAGGTTGCTCAGAAGTTTGCTGACGAGAATCTTTCTGCTTACAATGCCGCTCAGAACGGCTATGTTGACGGTATTGTTGAAGAAGCTCAGCTCCGTCAGACTCTTATTTCTGCTCTTGATATGCTCTCGGGCAAGCGTGTTTCAACACTTTCAAAGAAGCATTCAACTATCTGATAAATGATTACTTGTTAAAATAAAAGGGGATACTAAAAATGAAGAATTTAAGAATTACAGTTAACGGCACAGCATATGATGTTCAGGTTGAAGAACTCGGTGGCTCTTCAGCTCCCGCAGCAGCCGCTCCTGCTCCGGCAGCCGCTCCCGCTCCTGCAGCAAAGCCGGCAGCTCCCGCAGGCGCTCAGGGTTCTGTTGTTGTAAAGGCTCCTATGCCCGGTACAGTTGTTAATGTTGTTGTTTCGGCAGGACAGGCTGTTAAGGCCGGAGATGACCTCGTATTCATCGAGGCTATGAAGATGGAAACTCCCGTTAAGGCTCCGCAGGATGGCACAGTTGCAACAGTTGATGTTGCAAAGGGTGAGTCTGTTGACTCAGGTAAGGTTCTCGTAACACTTAACTAATCAATAATTCGGAGAAAGGGATGCTGTAAAATGGCAAAAAAAATCAGAGTTACCGAAACTGCTCTGCGTGACGCTCATCAGTCACTCATTGCAACAAGAATGACAACAGAGGAAATGCTCCCTGTTCTTGAAAAACTCGATAAAATCGGTTATTACTCACTCGAATGCTGGGGCGGTGCAACATATGACTCATGCCTCAGATTCTTAAACGAAGATCCGTGGGACAGACTCCGCACAATCAGAGAGCATTGCCCTAACACAAAGCTCCAGATGCTTTTCAGAGGACAGAATATGCTCGGTTATCGTCACTATGCCGATGACTGCGTTGAGTACCTTGTTCAGCGTTCAATCGCAAACGGTATTGACATTATCCGTATTTTTGATGCTCTTAACGACATCAAGAATCTTAAAACAGCTATCAAGGCCGCTAACAAAGAGGGCGGTCATGCACAGGTTGCTATCAGCTACACAACAGGTCCTGTATTCACAGATGAATACTATGTTGAGTATGCTAAGAGAATTGCAGACGCAGGTGCAGATTCAATCTGTATCAAGGATATGGCTGCTCTTCTTACTCCGACAAGAACCGAAAGCCTTGTAAAGGCTATCAAAGCCGCTGTTCCGGAGCTTCCGCTTCAGCTCCACACCCACTACACATCAGGTCTTGCATCAATGTGTCTTTTAAAGGGCGTTGAGGCAGGTGCTGACGGCATTGACACAGCAATCAGCCCACTCGCTCTCGGTACATCACACGCACCTACAGAGTCAATGGTTGCCGCTCTTTCAGGCACAGAGTTCGACACAGGTCTTGACCTTAAACAGTTCTCTGACATTCGTGCTTACTTCATGACTCTCCGTGAGAAGTACATCAAGTCAGGACTTCTTGATCCTAAGATGCTCGCAACAGACGCTAACGCTCTTATCTATCAGGTTCCCGGCGGTATGCTTTCCAACCTTCTTTCACAGCTCAAGCAGGCCGGTAAAGAAGACAAGCTTGACGAAGTTCTTGCAGAAGTACCCCGTGTTCGTAAGGATTCAGGTTATCCTCCGCTTGTTACTCCGACCTCACAGATTGTCGGCACACAGGCTGTATTCAATGTAATCACAGGCAAGCGCTACTCAATGTGCACAAACGAGTTCAAGGGACTTGTTGCCGGTGAGTACGGTACAACTCCAATGCCGATTGATCCTGAGTTTCAGAAGAAGATTATCGGTGACAAGAAGATTATCAAAGGTCGTCCTGCAGATCAGCTTGAGCCTGAGCTTGATAAGCTCCGTGGCGAGATTGAGCAGTGGATTGAACAGCCTGAGGATGTTCTTTCTTATGCACAGTTCCCGAAGGTTGCTCTCGACTTCTTTGAAAAGAGAAGAAATGCCAAGGTTGGCATCAACGGCGACAAGCTTGACAAGAAAAATATGGTTCACCCAGTTTGATTTGACAACAAAAATTAACATTTATGCCACTTTCGCTATGAAAGTGGCATTTTCATTTGAGCAGAATTATTTTATGTGAATTTTTAGCAACTATATTGCATTACATATATTTTAGCAGTATAATGAAGTAAATTGAATATCTGTTGCGTATACCATTATTACAGATAGAATAAATAAAAGATGAGGAAATCAAAATGAAAAAATTTTTAACAGCATTGATAGCATTTGTAATGTGCTTTTCGGTTGTAACAACAGCTTTTTGCGGCTACACCTGATGAAGCTTCTGATTCAGACTTGATTTCAGATATTAAACAGGCTATGTTAGATACATATTATGGTGATGAAAAGCCTGAATATCTGAATGTCGAAATTCTTTTGGACGATGAAGACGAGGTTTATTTCAGTTTTTCTGACAGCTTTGCTACTTCTGCAAACAGAGTTTACACCGAGGCAGGCAATTACATAGTTTCTTACCTCGAAAATTGTCCTGTGGCACTGTACAAAAACAACAGGGTTTATATGATCCCCGATGCTTATAATTCAGGCGTTATTGATGACGATACACTTGAGGGTTTGACCTATTGCGGACATATGGATATAGTTCCGAAAAGCGATGATTCAGCACTTGTTATCGAAATAAAAAACAAAGTTATTGAAGAGTGTTTTGACGGCAAATCACCTGAAACTTTGAGAATTGATATTGTTGGCAGAACAAGTGACGGCGGAGTATATTATAGACATGAATACGGCTTTGCACTTGGTGTTATAATTGAAGAAAAATTTGGTGATTGTACATATAGTTATACACACGGAAACGATGTTATGCTCTATAAGAATAACAGTGTTTATTCAATTAAAAATGCGTATGAGAGCGGAATCATTGATGATAAAATTGTCAATGAGTTAGTAAAAATGAATATTGGTATTATTCCTGATAAAGATGTAAGTACACTTAAGCAGTTAACCTTGAAAATGTGTCAAAATGCAGGTTGTACTGATTTGGCGGAAGATGATATTGATATATGGAGAATTATCTATTTAAGTGATGACCGAATAATGTTCACTTTTAATGTATCCGGTGCTGATATTCCCGAGAGTCCTGTAAAAGAGGTTATCGGAAACTATACATTTATAGGTGAGCAACAGTTGTATATTTATGCTGACGGTCAAATTTACACATTAAAAGAAGCTTTTGATGCGGGCATAATTGATAATGATGACTTGGCATTCTTTGCTGATGATTGGAAAGATGATATTGGTTTCAGTATTGTCCTTAATCCGACACAGCCTGATACAACAGCTCCGACAACATCAACGGCAACACCTGATGAACCTGCTACATCACCTGCCGCAACTTCGGCAACTAAGCCTGTTTCAACAAGCGACACAGCTACAAATGACACACTGAGCAATTCACAGAATAACAGCGGTGCAGTTCAAACAGGACAGAACAGCGTTGCTGTAATTCTTCTTGTTGCAATGCTTGCAGGTTGTGCAGTAATTTTTGCAAAACGCAGAAATCATTTTGAGTAATTTACAAATTAAATAACCCCTATAAAAGCCGTTCTCGTTATTGAGAGCGGTTTATTTATTTTAGCTTAAAAAATTTGTGATAGTTTATCAAGATGTATTGCTTTTTATATCATTTAATGTTACAATTAACTTGCATAAAAATTTAGCGAAAGTTCTTAATAATGCGTAGAATATTTACAAAGCGAGGGATAGATATGAAAAAGTTTTTACCTATAGCCATGGCGGCGGTAATGTCGATGTCTGCGGTTGCGGTTTCGGCAGTTTCTGCAAATGCGGTTGAACCGCTAAACACACCCGTGCAGTATGCACAGGTTGCAAGGGCAAGCTTGGCAACCCGAAAATTTCAAAAGCCGAAAGCGTTTACGGCGGTGTAAAGCTTACATGGAACAAAGTGAACGGTGCGGCTAAATACAGAGTTTACTACAAGCCGTAAAGGCTGGACACGAATGGTCGATACAACTTCAACATCATATATCGACAAGGATGTTTCATCGGGCAGGAATTACACCTATACTGTAAGATGTATTTCGGCTGACGGAAAGAGCTTTACAAGCGGTTATGATTCAAAGGGGACAACTGTAAAATATGTTGCTGCTCCCGAAATTTCAAAGCTTGAAAATGTAAACGGCGGTGTAAAAATCTCTTGGGGCAAAGTAAGCGGTGCGACTAAATACAGAGTTTACTACAAGCCGTAAAGGTTGGACACGAATGGTCGATACAACTTCAACATCATATATCGACAAGGATGTTTCATCTGGCAGGAATTACACCTATACTGTAAGATGTATTTCTGCTGACGGAAAGAGCTTTACAAGCGGTTATGATTCAAAGGGGACAACTGTAAAATATATTGCCGCCCCCGAAATTTCAAAAGCTTGAAAATGTAAACGGCGGTGTGAAAATTACATGGAACAAAGTAAGCGGTGCATCAAAGTATAGAATTTACCAGAAAAATTCGTCAGATTGGTTCAGAGTATCAGATACGACTTCTAATTCTATAGTTGATAAATCTGTTGATGTGGGAACCTATACTTATACCGTGAGGTGTATAAGTGATGACGGAAAGAGTTTTTGAGAGTGGATTTAACCCAAAAGGCTCAAGTATCAGATATATTCAAGCTCCTAAAATACTTGAAACCAATGTTGTAAATGGCGGTATTAAGGTGATTTGGGAGACTGAAAACAATACAAATTACAGATTGTACTGCAAAACAGAAGGTAAGGGCTGGACAAAAAGTATGCGATACCAAAACAGGTGTTGTGACACATAAAAATTTACAGCCGAATAAAACCTATACATACACTGTAAGAGCAATCAGTTCCGACGCTAAAAAGTATTTGAGCGGTTATGACCCTGTGGGAATGAGCGCAAAATATGTTGCCACACCGAAAATTTCAAAAACTGAGGTCA
>VOFC01000656.1_pt1 | contig 36001 bp, 60 predicted proteins | sample 5384161 | NCBI WGS metagenome assembly VOFC01 (sample SAMN12384722, study PRJNA508395) | human gut metagenome | isolation source: healthy gut B | host: Homo sapiens | reverse complement strand
GTAATCCAGTATGTAAAGTGTCTGTTTCTGTAATCTTTGTGCAGCTTTTCCTGCAAACGTTAAAATTTCTGCCCGATCTGATGCATCCGGTCTGCCTGGTGCAATCTTATCAGAAAATACATGGCTGCTTGCCACAGCCGCACCTGCCGCTGCAAGAAATCCATTTTTTCTAATTCCTGCTTTAACTCCATTAAGGCATCGTCAAAATTGCGGTTTCCAAAAACAACCACTGGTAACACAGGTGTATGATCTCCTGTAAATCCCTGCTGCACCCATGGTAATATCTTATTGGGTACTCTTCCCGCATAGACCGGTGTCCCAAATACGCCTAAATCCTCTTTTTCAAATGCCTTGGCAGACTTCCGGTTGTCCGGAAGTGTAAAATCCCACTGCTCTAGCGGCACTGACAGTTCCTCTGACAATTTTTTTTTGCGATCAGGTTTGTCACTTCTTTTTACGTTTCCTGTCGGACTGAAATATACTGCCCACACCCTGCTGATCTTCATATCGTTTCCCCCTTCCGAAAACCAAACTCCTCATAATCCTCGATCGTAAACCGGTGATAAATGGCGTGTCCTTCTTCAAACGCAACACAATATCTGTATGCATCCGGCTTTCCATCTTCAAAATAGAAGCAGTAATCAAATTCCTCATGTTCCATTTTTAAAATATGGACACAATCGGAATATTTGCAAAAACAGTTTTCTGATATCCTATTTTTAACTGCTGTTCTGCAATCGTATCCACCAGACTGTTTTTTAGCTTTTCAAAATTCATTGCTTTACATCCCTGCTTTCTACAACCTCATCATAGCTTTCTAAAAGTGATGCTTCACTCCGTCCTGCTTGTAGGCGATCACGGTGCTCAAATTCACATTCTCTACGCTTTTAAAAATATTTCCTTCCACAAATGGGTTCGTCTTTTTAAGTCCCGTATCAGATGCTTAATCTCCATTCGTTTTGACGAACTGTCTCCGCCCTCGATCGAACAGGTTTCCGTAAATTTGCAGGCGCACTGTATAAAATGCAGATCATTGTAGTCGCGCCATTTTTTGATGTCCTCCTCTCTCACTAAGTACAACGGACGGATCAGCTCCATGCCTTCAAAATTTGTGCTGTGCAGCTTTGGCATCATGGTCTGCACCTGTCCACCATACAGCATTCCCATTAAAATCGTTTCGATCACGTCATCATAGTGGTGTCCTAATGCGATCTTGTTGCATCCAAGTTCTTTTGCCTTTGCATAGAGATGTCCCCGCCGCATACGTGCACAGAGATAGCACGGTGATTTTTCAACATGGAGCACCGCCTCAAAGATATCGGACTCAAAAATCGTCAACGGAATATGCAGCTTTTTCGCATTGTTCTCTATGATCTGTCGGTTCTCTTTGCTGTAACCAGGGTCCATGACTAAAAATGTTACCTCAAACGGAAAACGATTGTGTCTTTGCAGTTCCTGAAACAGCTTTGCCATGAGCATGGAATCTTTTCCGCCGGAAATACAAACGGCGATTTTATCGCCCTCCTTGACCAGCTCATACTCTCTTACTGCTTTTGTAAATTTGCACCAAATACTTTTTAAACTTCTTTCTGATGCTCTGCTCAATGTCTAAGTACACATCCTGCTGCTCTTCTTCCTGCTTCATGCTTTCCATAAGCCATGCAAGATAGCCGCCTTTTGAGACTTTTTGCCTCGATATTTTTCTCTTTTTAAAAACTGCACTGTTTCGGCACTTGTCTCACCTTTTTACAGTATAAGATCAAAGGTTTGTCCTCATATTTTTTTCATAATCAGCTTCTAAGATATCCTTTGGCACATGAAGGCTTCCCGGTATATTTCCATAGGAATAGGAGCTGTCATCCCGGATATCGATCAGAATATAGCTGTTTGCATCACGCTTTGATAACTCCTGTACGGATATTTCGTAATCTTCCATTGTCTGTCCTGTATCCTTTCCTGCTGTTTTCATTCATTTGTCATATATTCTTTATTATACCCAGTGATTTTGTATGTTTCAATGGTTTTTGCAGGAATTTGGGAAGTACCTTTTAGGAACACCATCATATACTATAATGAAAAAGGTATTTCTAAAAAGGAAGTTTCTACATGCAGTAACAGCAATTTAGTTCCGTTACCAAAACGTATCTCTGTCGTTTTTATGAAATTTTAGATGAAATGATCGACGGCATGACCAATGCCAGGCTGACAGACAGCATTTCTCATAATTTTATTGTCCAGATTTCCCGCATCATCAGGGTGCCATCTGCATGTCCAAAAATGCCTTGCAGTTCGCTTATGCACTGCGAAGCAACTTCAATATACCATTTGCAAGCTGACGATGTCCTGTTTCATCCATATGTTCCCTGTCCTGAAAAGACGATTTTGCATAATCTGATGCCGCAAGATAGGCAACACCCTCTTCTTTCGCTATCCTTTGATAGACCCGTGGCGTATCTTTGAGGTCTCCACAGCGGTCCGGTCAAATTCCGATCATAGCCGTCCCAGACATCCTCGCCTAACTGTATCGGAGATACTATATAAAATTGACAAAAATCGAAAAAAAGTTAAAAATAGGCATTGACAATTGTCCCGGAATTTGTTACTATTTACAAGTCGTCATGAGCAATCAGATCAAATGCTCCGACTCCGCTTCGGACCAATGCCTCACAGACATAACCGCCCACTCCGCCTACTCCAAATACCGCAACTCTGGAATTTTTTAATTTTTCCATTGCCTCTTTCCCAAGTAATAATTCTGTCCTTGCAAATTGTGTCAACATTCCGGTTGTTCTCCTGTTTCTATCTGTGTTATTTTTCGGTGTCTTTTTTCCGTGTTTTTTCTGTAACTTTGTCCTGTTTTTATACGGCAAACTGGCTCTGATACAGTGTTGCATAAAAGCCTCCCATGCCGCTAAGAGTTCCTCATGGTTTCCTTTTTCAATAATTTTTCCGTCTTTCATGACCAGGATCACATCAGCCTCCTGAATTGTAGACAGACGGTGTGCGACAATAAAGCTCGTCCTTCCCTCCATCATTTTTGCAAATGCATTCTGGATCTTCAATTCCGTTCTGGTATCGATCGAAGAAGTTGCTTCGTCTAAGATCAGCATCGGTGGCAGGCAAAGCATGACTCTTGCAATACATAAAAGCTGCTTCTGTCCCTGCGAGAGACTTCCTCCGTCTTCTCCTAAGACCGTATCATATCCCTCCGGCAGACGCTTGATAAAGCCGTGTGCATGGGATGCCTTTGCGGCCGCGATGATCTCCTCGTCCGTGGCCTCCGGTTTTCCCATGGCAATATTCTCCCCGGATCGTCGCATGTTTTAACCAGGTTTCCTGTAAAACCATTCCATAGGAAGCACGAAGACTGTCTCTGGTAATCTCCGTGATCGGATGACCGTTTACGTCAATCTCACCACTGTCCGTATCGTAAAAACGCATCAGCAAATTGATCAGCGTCGTTTTGCCGCAGCCGGTCGGTCCGACGATCGCAACCCTCTGTCCCGGTAAAACCTTTAAAATTAAAATCTTCGATCGGTTTCTGCTCCGGCAGATAGGAAAAATACACATGTTGCATCGCAACACTGCCGTCTACTTCGTTTAACACAACTGCATCCTTAGCATCTGGCTTTTCCGGCTCCTCTTCGATCAGTTCAAAAAGATCCTGCTGCACATGCCAATGCATTCTGCAGCTCTGTTACAACGCCGGAAATCTCATTAAACGGTTTTGTATACTGATTTGCGTAGTTCAAAAAACAGGTCAGCTGTCCGACGCTCAAACGTCCCTGTATGGCAAACAATGCTCCTGTAACACCAACTCCCGCATAGACTAAACTATTGATAAAACGGGTGGATGGATTGGTGGTGCTTGAATAAAAAAATAGCCCGCAGAGACGCTTTTTCTAAACGTCCGTTGATCTCATCAAATCTCTCTAATGCCTCTTTTTTCATGTCCAAATGCCTGCACGATCTTCTGATTGCCTACCATCTCATCGACTAAAGAAGTCTGCTCGCCTCTGGTCTCTGACTGCAACTGGAACATGGAAAATGTCCGTTTTGCAATAAATCCTGCGACCACAAAAAGAAAGCGGTGTGATCCCTACCACGACTAAAGTAATTCCTGCATTGACGCTCAGCATAAAAAGCAGTGTTCCTACGATTGTCATAACTCCGGTAAAAAACTGTGTGAATCCCATCAAAGTCCATCGGCAAACTGGTCTACGTCCGCAATAATACGGCTGACCATGTCTCCGTGGGAATGAGCATCAAATAGGAAATCGGCAGACTTTCAATCTTTTGAAATGCTTCATTGCGGATATCCTGCACAACTCCATAGGTCATCTTATTGTTGCAAAGATTCATGACCCACTGGGCAGCTGCCGTTGCTAAGATCACAACTGCCATCCGCTTTAAGATCACAAAAGATCGCTGCAAAATCCACATGACCTGCTCCGACAATTTCATCTACTGCATCACCGATCAAAATCGGAATGTAAAGTGTGAGCACTACCGTAATTACCGCTAACAATATAGAAAGGATCAGATAAAACCAGTATTTTTTAATATAACGGAGTACCTTTTTAAAAGTCTCTTTCTGCTTTTGACGTTTTTCTTTTTTCTCCATTATGCTTCCTCCTTCTTTCCATATTGGGAGTTGTAGATCTCACGGTAAGTCTGACAATTTTTAACAATTCCTCATGTGTACCGTAGCCGGTTGCCTCTCCGTCATCTAATACCAATATCCGGTCGGCACTCATCAAAGATGAAGTCCTCTGTGAAACAATAAATACCGTCGGTGCTCCCTCCATCTGACGGATGGCTTTTCGCAGTGCCGCATCCGTGGCATAGTCCAGTGCCGAAGCACTATCATCTAAGATCAGAAACCCTTGGTTTTTTTACCAATGCTCTTGCGATCGTAAGTCTCTGCCTCTGACCGCCGGAAAGATTGCGTCCTCCCTGTTCGATATTCGCATCCAGACCTCCTTCTTTCGCACGGATAAACTCTTCTGCCTGTGCCGTTTTTAATGCCTCCCAGATTTCTTCATCGGTTGCATCTTTCTTTCCCCACTGCATATTCTCACGGACCGTTCCCGCAAACAGCACTGCCTTTTTGCGGTACGATCCCAATCTGGTCGCGCAGCTCTTTTCTCCGGTACTTTCGTACATCCTGTCCTAAAAAGCACACCTGCCCCGCCGAGGCATCATAGAATCTTGGGATCAGATTGACCACCGTGGATTTTCCCGAACCGGTTCCGCCGATAATTCCAATCGTCTCACCAGCCCCTGCCGTAAAGGAAATGTGTAATGGCATCCTCTTTAGAACCCTGGTAGCACATCGCCACATCTTCAAAGGAAACCACCGACTTTTTTTCCCCTGCATTTCCTGCTCCGAGAAATTTTCTCCGATCTCAAGTGTACCATCCTCCATAGAGGATTCCATCTCTAATACCTGTGCGATACGGTTTCCGCAGGCAACAGACTTATTAACCGTAACGATCAGGTTTGCAAGTTTTACAAGTTCTACTAAGATCTGTGACATATAGTTGACTAATGCAACGACTTCCCCCTGTGTGATCGCTCCTACATTTACGCGGAGCCCGCCCTGCCAGATCGATGCTACAATCGCGAAATTAATAATGATATAGGTCAGTGGATTCATCAGGGCCGAGATCTTTCCTACATGAAGCTGCATTCCCGTTAACAGACCGTTTTTCTGCTCAAACTGTGCCGTCTCTTCCTGCTCTTTCCTGAATGCCCGGATCACCCTGCTGCCCTCTAAATTTTCTCTGGTCAGCGAAAGCACTTCATCAAGTCCTGACTGTACTTTTTAAAGAGTGGGATACTGACATACATAATTCCAAAGACCACAACGGACAATGCCGGGATCGTTACAACGAAGATCAACGCCGCTTTGACGTCAATGGTAAATGCCATGACCATCGCTCCAAATACGATAAACGGCGAACGTAAAAACAACCGCAGTACCATATTCACTCCCGACTGCACCTGATTGATGTCACTGGTCATCCTTGTGATCGGTGTTGACGTTCCTATCCTGTCGAGTTCGTCAAAAGACAGCTTTTGGATATGCTCAAACAATGCATGACGCAGTTTTGTCGCAAACCCAACGGCTGCCTTTCTTGCAAAAATACTGAGCGGTAATCGCACAGGTCAGTCCGATAAATGCCAAAAAGGATCGGCACCCACACATTTTTAACACATAGCTGTTATCTCCCGTTCCGATACCGACATCGATGATCTTCGCCATGACTAACGGCACAAACAGTTCAAATGATGCTTCTAACAGCTTAAACAGCGGTGCTAATACACTTTCCTTTTTGTAATCTCTTAAAAATACCAGTAACTTTTTCATCTATCATAAACCTTTCTTATCTTTATCTCTTACCTTATCTCCTGCATTGATTTCTCGTCCTTATCTGTCACTGTCTGCCATTTGACGTTGTCTCTTTTTCTATGCTATAGTTTGTTAGAAAGGAGTACAAACATGATAAGACAAGAAGATATTTATTTAAAAAAATACGATCGTACATATTTTTAGATTCAACGGTTGGAATGCCGGTTCTGTCTGATACGGAATTAGAACACGGCTCCGACTTTGCCGATTTTATAAAAGCTCATATTGCAAAAGATGCACCTCCGGTGATGATTTAAAATCCTGCTCTTTTTCTGAGGATTCCGTTGTCCGCGGATACTTAGATGACTTAGAAGAACATGGATTTGTCAAAGTCAGTCAGGATATTTCGACTCATCTTTTACGATCATGAACCAGAATATCGACATTCCGCCGGCTGACTTTATTATCTGCCATTTTAGTGCAAATGAAAACACCTATCTTGCACTTTTTTAAAAATGAATTACAAAACCTCCTATACACACCATACAGATTCTGACGCTTTTGGCAATACCAATGATATCATAAAATTCAAAGCCATCCTGCCAAATGAGAGCCAGAAACTGACCGAAGCGGCAGTCATCAACCTGACCGACTATCGATCCAGTTGATCGAAAAGAAGTATGATGTCAACGGTACAAAGACCAACTACTTCTCTTCACTTTTTTTAGGATGTCATGGTTCTTTAAGTTCTAAATCCAAACTGTCCATTGTCACAAAAGAAATTGACAAAGTTCAGAAAAAAATATTTTGATGAAGAGGAACAGTATGCTGCCTCTATGAACACCAAAAATATTATCTATACGGAATTAGAAGAAGAAGGCACTCTCTCCATTCCGGATGTCTTAGATAAGGTCTTTCCTGAAAAACCGGAATTTCGCGAGGAGGTTACAGAGAAGTTAGAAAAATATAATATCTCTGAAGCAGAGATCGCTCCGCAGAATACTGCTACCTTAAAACGCTATGAAAAGCAATGTCTCTCTACCGATACCGGTGTAGAGATCAAAATCCCTATGGAACAGTACCGAAGTGGGGACAGCATTGAATTTATCACAAATGAAGATGGAAGCATTTCGATCCTCATCAAAAATATTGGGCACATTACATCTAAGATGTAATGCGCCCCATCCATTCTACAGATATTTTTTCTCAAATGCCTCTTCCGTAAGCGGCTTGTCATAATAATAACCCTGAATGTACTGAACCTTCTTCATATCCTTTAAAATCTGAAGCTGTTCATCATATTCTACACCCTCTACGCACATACGGACCCCAATGGTGTCTGCTAACTCGGCAACCATCCGTACAAATGTCTCCGCATAGTCATCTTTTCCAAGATCAATGACAAAACACCTGTCAATCTTGATAATGTCGTCGGAAGTTCACGGATATGACTTAAAGAAGAATATCCGGTTCCAAAATCATCCAGTGCGATCAAAGCTCCAAGCTCTTTGATCTTTACTCAACACCTTCTTCATTCGTCCGATATCGTTGATCGCAAGACTCTCGGTAACCTCCAGTGTCAGATTCTCCGGTCGCATTTTTGTCTCTTCTAATACAGTACGGATACGTTCCACAATATCATTCTGTAAAAGCTGTACGACAGAAAGGTTTACGTTGATGCGGTACTCCGGATGTCCCATATCATTCCAGTATTTGCATTTTTCACATGCCTTCCGCAGTACAAAATCTCCGATCGGATTGATCAGACCTAAATACTCTGCAAGCGGGATAAATTCTCCCGGTCCTACCATTCCCATTTTTCCTGAATTCCAGCGTACCAGTGCCTCCACACCGGAGCAGCGTTCTTTTTTCGCCGGAAATATCGATGACAGGCTGATAATAGACCTCAAATTCCTCGCAGGAATTTGCTGTTGCATCACGCATGTTCTTTTCCATATCCAGACGTCTTGAAGCCGTATCTTCTCCATCTCCACCGTAATATTCCACACGGTTCTTTCCACCCTTTTTTCGCTTCATAGAGGGAAATATCCGCTTTCTCTTGATCGATCTGTTACGGTATTGGCATCCTTTGAAAACGGACTACACCCATACTCATCGTACAGTAATAGTCTGCACTGTGTAAGAACCATGGCTTGTTGAAGATTGCCTGTACTTCCTCTATGATCTGCTCTAACCGGTCATATTGTTCCGGCTTGACAATGATGATAAATTCATCACCGCCCATACGGTAACAACTGTCCTCAATGCCCTTGATCCTGCGCAAACTGTTAGAGATTGCCTTTAAGAGAATATCCCCGTACTGGTGTCCCAGTCCGTCGTTGATATGCTTAAAATCGTCGAGATCGATGTATAACAGTGCACCTTCCGTCTTCTGTTCTTTTGCTGTACGGATATACATTTTTTAAATCCTGCTCACAGCGCATACGGTTAAACAGACCGGTCAAAAAAGTCGTTGTTTGCCTGCTTTTCAATCTTTTGCTGATACAGCTTCTTATCGGTTACATCATAGACGGTACAAAGAGTCACACTCTTTCCGTCTACCCAGTTGATCGTTGCAAACTGCACATCATACCAGCGGTTCAAATCCGGTATATACATCTCTGTTTTCTGCTGTGCTGCCAATCCGTTCGGTTTGTATTTATGGATCGATCTTCTAAGCTGTGTGTACTTAAAAAGTTGCGGAACAACTCACGGAATTTGCAGTTTGCATACAGTGATTTTTCCTGCTTGATATCTGCCACACAGACTCCGCATCCCATATTTTCTAAGATTGCCTCTAATGATGCATAGGAGCTTGCTAATGAATTCTTTGTAATACGCTTTACTAAAATGCTCTGTACGATCTGTTTGACATCATTTAAAAACTTCGATCTCTTCCTGTGACCAGACCCTTGGAAAACGCTCCTCTACAAAGGCCAAATACATGCCGGATTTTTCATTGACACCCAATGGCAGAAAGATTCCCGCACGTCTGTGGTAGGTCTGGAAATATTTTAAGAAATTTTCCGGCAGATAAGTATCTGAAGAGATCAGATATGGTTTTCCGTTTGCCCACGGCACTTCCTCTAACGGCAGATGCCGCATCGTTTTTACCTGCTCCGGGTCATGGAATCCATAATAGCGATCATGTTCATCATCTGATTCTTATCATCAATCTGAAGCATGCTCGCTGCACTGATATCTAAATATCCACAGACCGACTCTAAGATATTTTCCACAATGTCTGCAAAAGAGTCCTCACTCTCTAATTTTGAGACGATATGTGTCATAACCTCGCTTCTTCTAAGCTCGGCTTTCATCTTTTCTTCCGATTCATGGCTCTTGATAAATGCTTCCTGTGCGATCACTTCTTCTAACTTGACAGCAAAAATACTGCTTCGTCAGACTCTCTAAAAAGCTGATGGAAGAATAAAAACGCTCCGTTGTCGTTGTCTTGATATAAGGCGGAACATCCTCTCCATGAATCCCCGGTTCATCTAACACTGCTAAGACAACCCAGATGGCTACCGTCTCTCCACCGATTTTAATGGCAAGTGCACACATCTTCAGGTAGTCTTCTTCTAACTCCTGCTCGATGACTTCTTCAATATCATTTTCTGTCAGACGTTTTAACAGGGCAATATGAAGTCCCATTCCCATCTTCTGATGCAGGTAGTCTAACTCCTTCTTAGAACCATATGCTTTTGTCAGGACACCTTCACTTCTGGTTAAACAAACACAGTAGACATTATTTGCCAGACAAAAACCGGTCCTGAAGCATCTGAACCATCTGACTATCCAATAAGGATACTGCAAACTCTCTCCTGCTCTTTGCTTCCTGTCCATCCATCCGTGTCATGCCCCCTTACTCTTCTATCTCTATGATATACAAATACCATTCTTCCTTTTGACGGATACAATATTCTTTTTAAAGGTGCATATCCTTTTTCAACCGCATTTGTTTTTTGACAAACCCTGCTTCATTCGTATACATGATAATCATGCCACCCGGTTTCAGATGCTGCTTTGCTTTTTGGAAAAATTCCGCATAAAATGCATCATGCTCTTCCTTGCTCTTCTTTCCTCTCGTTGGCATATTCGTCACAATCTCATCGAATTTGTGCCGGTGTGTAAAATCAAAAAAATTCTTCTGTATATACGATATCTCAACTCCCGCAAGTTGGGTATTTTCTCTTGCCCCTTCAATGGCCTGTCCATAAATATCAATACCGTACAAAGATCTCGCCGGAAGTACCTTGTTACGTTCTATTAACATCGTTCCCACGCCACAGAACGGGTCAAGCACTGCTGCATCCTCTTTTAAATACGGCTTGGCTAAATAGAGCATTAATGCTGCCTGTGCCGGATTTATGGATACCGCAAGTGCATTTTTCCGATAGGAAAAACGGTGCATCGGCAAGGTGTAAAATTTTAGATATGCATGAAAATCTCCGTCCCGCTTTTGTATCAGACGGATTTCCACTTCATATCTTCCCGGTGTGTTTTTCAGCCTGTACCCACTCTTTTCTTCAAGTGCATACGCTGTCTTTTTTAAAAAAGTGTTCTTCTTATCCTCTGGCATCGGAGCTAATATCTGTATACGGAAAAAATATGGTGCATCTCCCTGCAAATGCCTCTCTAACAGCTGCAACAAATCTCCTGCTAATAATCCTTCTGCTACCCGCTCTAGTTCCGGCAAAAGAGTGGTCTTACAATGAATCGGAAACAGTATCTCACGGAACGTCCTGATATTCAGTACGGATTTTAAATCTTCCGTATGAAGACGAACACCGGATGCTGCCACTGCTTTTCTGCCCCTGTGAATCTGTTCTGCCGTCATCTGGGCAAAGCCTCTGTCCGTTGTCAGAATCATATCACAAGGCTGGTCATATCCGCAAAAGGCATGAAGCCGGTTTCCCTCTTCCTGCTCTAAAAGTTTTTCTAATTCTTTCCGTTCTTTTCGGATATGCTTTTTTCTCACTCTCATCTGCCTGCATCGTTTGAAGCTCTTCCAATCTCTGTTTCAAAGACGCAAGATATTCCGTGCAGTCAAAATTCTGCATCGCTTTCAGATAGTCACTCTTTACAAAGAGTGTCTTTTTTTCCTTTTCATATGCCTGCACCAAAGCAGGGAGCATTTCCTGATTACCTGTCATTCCTAAAATCAGTGCCGCATTTTTCCTGACCTTTGGATCTTCATCATTTAAAATTCCAAAAATATGGAATTGCCGGCAGAAAGCTCCGACAATTCCTTTCGTGTTTCCTCATCCTTGAGGAGTTCTTTGATTTGTATCAGGTTTTTGCGGACCTCATGCTGATTTTTCAAATCTTCTAATATTACTTCTAACATTTGACTTCCATTCTCTTTTTTTGCCATTATCTAATACAATTCTACTTGATTTTTTTAAGGTTGGCAACCTCTATTCGGAATTCTTTTCCAATTCAGATGGTAGCACTCCGTTCTTTTTCAATATAGGCATCTACATCTTCCTTGAATTTGTTCCACTCATCTTCATGCTCCACATAATAGAGCGGACATTTTTTGCCGGTCACATCGTAATGCCGAATCACATCATCCGTCGTCAGTCCGTAACGCCCGATCAGCCATGCGGTAAGATGTACCAGCGTGTCCTTCGTTTCCTGATTGAATTTTCCTGTTGCATCCGGATGACAGCATTCAATGGAAATCGTATCACTGTTTCTCTCATTTGATGCATAGGCAATTTCATTGCAGGGAATACACTGTACGATTTCACCCTCTAACCCTACAACAAAATGTGCACTTGCCTTTGTCTTTTTTAGAATCTTTCAATCCATTAAAATAGTTCCGGTTTTGTTTTGCTGTAGTTCCCGGATTTGCGGTATAGTGAATAACAATGCCATTCACTTTTTTCTAACGTCAGTCCCGGTCTGGAATAATCGTTGATATCCAACAGGTCTACCTCATAATCCGGTGGATTTTCCACAATCTTTGGCTCAACTTGTGCAGAGGTCTCTTTTGCATTTTTAAAATGCTTAATCAGGCACACTGCCCCTGTGATAATCAGAACAATGATTGTAATAAACAGGGTTCTCGCAAGCAATGCCCTTCGTCTTCTTTTTCTTCGCTGCACGTCTTCTCTGCTCCCGAAGCTGTGCTCTTCTTCTTCGCTGTCGTTCCTCTTCCGATAACATAAAATGTTAACTCCTTTTTTGTAAAAAAGCTCCCTTTACATTTTTTTTGATTCGCTCTAATGCTGCTACCGTGTTCTCATAGCTTCCAAATGCAGTCAGTCGGAAATATCCTTCTCCGCTTGGTCCGAATCCTGATCCCGGAGTTCCAACGACATTCGCATTTGCTAACAGATAGTCAAAGAACTCCCAGGAATTCATCTGATCCGGTGTCTTTAACCAGATATACGGTGCGTTCACACCACCAAATACCGTATAGCCGGCTTCCTGTAATCCTGATTTAATTACAGATGCATTTTTCATATAGTAAGCGACCTGCTCTTTTTAACTGTGCTTTTCCTTCTTCTGAATATACGGCTTCGCCTGCACGCTGGATAATATATGGTGCTCCGTTGAATTTTGTTCCATGACGTCTTGCCCACATACCATGGAGGGAAACATCCTGACGTTTCAAATCCTTTGGCACTACCGTAAAGCCAAGTCTGACTCCTGTAAATCCTGCATTTTTAGAAAAACTTCTGATTTCGATTGCACAGGTCTTTGCTCCTTCACATTCATAAATGGAATGTGCGACATCATCCTCTGAAATGTATGCTTCATATGCCGCATCATAAATAATGATGGCACCATTCTTATTTGCGTAATCTACCCATTCCTGTAACTGGGATTTTGTGATCGTTGTACCGGTCGGATTGTTTGGCAGACACAGATAGATGACATCCGGTGTTTCCTTTGAAATTCCGGTACAAAGCCATTCTCCATCGTACATGGCATATAGATCACATTGCTCCACATCTCTGTCTTTGCATCATAGACTCCGGTTCTGCCTGCCATGACATTGGTATCTACATAAACCGGATAAACAGGGTCACAGACAGCGATCTTACAATCTGCCGAGAACAACTCCTGAATATTAGAAGAATCACATTTTGCTCCGTCAGATACAAAAATCTCATCTGCACTGATGTCACATCCACGGGACTCATAATCATTCTTTGCAATGGCGCTTCTTAAAAATTCATACCCAAGATCCGGTGCATAGCCATGGAAGGTTTCTGCTGCTCCCATTTCATCTACGGCTGCATGAAGTGCTTTGACGATCGCCGGTGCAAGTGGCTTGTGTTACATCACCGATACCTAAACGGATCAGGTTCTTGTCCGGATTTTCCTGCTGATATGCACTGACTTTTTTTGCAATCGTGCTAAATAAATAGCTTCCCGGTAACTTCTGAAAATTGTCATTTACTTGAAACATAATCTTCTCCTCTTTTCTTGTTTGATTAGTATTTAAATATTCTACAGATTGATCTCTCCCTCGAAGGAAATGGCACTGCCGGACCTGTCATAAATACATGGTTTGTCTCTTTGTCCCATTCGATCTTTAAATCTCCTCCCAGCAGATGGATCAGGATCTCTCCATTACAATGTCCGTTCAGCACTGCTGCCACGGCAGTTGCACAGGCTCCGGTTCCACAGGCAAGTGTCTCGCCGGAACCACGCTCCCACACACGCATCTGCAAGGTATGCTCATCAATGACTTTTACAAACTCTGTATTGATCCGTTTTGGAAAATCTTTATAATTTTCAAATAACGGACCTGTTTTTTCGATCTCAAAATTCTCCACATCATCCATAAAGACCACACAATGTGGATTTCCCATAGATACGCAAGTCATATGATAGGTTGTTCCGTCAATTTCTATCGGTGCATCAATAACTTTCTCACTGTCTGCGATCACCGGAATCTTTTCTGCGATCAGCTCCGGCCTCCCATATCCACACGGACAAGAACGACCTTTCCGTCCTCCACCGTCGATCCAGATATTTGATCCCTGCTAATGTCTCTATCGAAATCTGCTGCTGATCCGTCAGTCCTTTATCATAGACATATTTTGCCACACAACGAATCCCGTTTCCACACATTTCACCCTGTGAACCGTCTGCATTATACATGTCCATGGTAAAATCTGCGTTTTTAGAAGGTTTTATTAAGATCAATCCGTCGGAACCAATCCCAAAATGCCTGTCGCTTACGAACTTGGCAAGCGCTGCCGGATCTTCCACCTTTTCTTCAAAACAGTTGACATATACATAATCATTTCCGATTCCATGCATCTTTGTAAATTTCATATCCATCACTCCTTCTATTATACACTCATCAGACTGAGTACCATCTGTGCGGTCTCCACAATGCTGGTACCGGTGTCCATGCTGCTCTTTTGTATATAACGGTGTGCTTCCTCTTCACTCATCTGGTTCCGTTCCATGAGAAGTTTTTTTGCATTTAATATCAGCTTTTTTTCTTCCTCGGTACGTTCTTTGGGCTGTGCACGCCGTTTCTTTCTCTTCTTTCATAAGTATACGCCATCATCTCGACGGTCTGCAACAGTTCATGAACTTTTTAACGGCATAGAGAGACATACCACATCTGAGACATCCCTATTCATGGTATTACTCTGAGAGCCGACTAACAGCATCTCAAAATTTGCAGGAAGATATGCCTGGATCTCACTGCACATCATATCGGCAAAACGATATCCGCAGATTAAGATTCCCCCATCTAAGGCATTTACATTCTGCAGCGCCTGACCCCCTGTCGTGCAGACTGCATCCACCTGATAACCACTTTTCATAAGAATGCTTCGATGCTTTTCGCGTTTTCAATTTTAGGAAAAGCTATTACCACATTCATCTTATCATCCGTTCCTATCCTACTGTGTATATCATCTTCGTTTTCCTGCTAAATTTTATACAGGTACTGCTCAATCTCCCAGTCTGTTACCTGTGATGTGTATTCTGCCCATTCTGTACGTTTTGCGAATGTAATTCCGGCTGATATGATCGCCTAAAACTTCTAAAATATATTCGTCTTTTTTTCTAATTCATCTACCGCCTCACTTAAAGTTGCCGGAAGTGCTTCGATCCCTTCTGCCTTTTTTTTCATCTAAACGCATTTCATATACATTTTTTACCACTGCTGCCGGCGGCATGATTTATCTGTTTACGGATACCATCTAATCCCGCTGCAAGACATACGGCAAGTGCTAAATATGGATTTGCCGATGGGTCCGGACAGCGAAGCTCCACTCTGGTTCCCTCACCGCGGGCTGCCGGAATACGGATCAACGGACTGCGGTTTGTGGCTGACCAGGCAATATAGATCGGTGCCTCATAGCCCGGTACTAAACGTTTATAAGAATTGACCAGTGGATTTGTGATCGCTGTCATTCCCTTGACATGCTCCATAATTCCTCCGATAAAATAATACGCTTCTTTGCTGAGCTGCATTTGATCGTTTTCATCAAAGAAAATATTTTTTCCATCTTTTTCTAAGGACATATTGATGTGCATGCCGGAGCCATTGATCCCATACTTTGGTTTTGGCATAAAACTTGCAAACAGTCCGTGGCGTTTTGCGATCGTTTTCACTGCTAATTTAAAGGTCATGATATTGTCTGCGGTAGCAATCGCTTCATCATATTTAAAATCTATCTCATGCTGTGCCGGTGCCGCTTCGTGGTGGGAGGCTTCAATCTCAAATCCCATATCCTCTAATGTCAGTACCATATCTCTTCTGGCCTTTTCGCCTAAATCGATCGGTCCAAGGTCAAAATATCCTGCTTTTTCATGAGAAATCGTGGTCGGCTGTCCGTCATCATCCGTATGGAATAAGAAAAATTCACACTCCGGTCCTACATTTAAGGTATAACCCATCTCTTTTGCTTCCTCTACCACACGGTGGAGTACATACCGCCTCCTCCTGCAAACGGCTTGCCATCCGGCCGGTAGACATCACAGATCATACGTGCCACCTTGCCCTGCTGGGGTCTCCATGGAAAAATTGCAAACGTATCTAAATCAGGATACAGATACATATCTGACTCTTCAATTCTTGCAAATCCTTCGATAGATGAACCGTCGAACATACATTCATTCTCTAATGCTTTTTCTAACTGATTGCTTGTGATCGCCACATTTTCATGGTTCCAAACATATCCGTGAACTGCAGGCGGATAAATTCCACATCTTCCTCTTCCACTAAACGTATGATATCCTTCTTGGTATACTTACTCATAGCCATTCCTCGCTTTCTTGATGACGTCCTCTTAGTACCTGCATATTCAGAGGTGCTCCCAAATGACGTTGACTTGACAACAAACTTGACACAGAAGATTAAATTACAGATTCCGCTTATGAGTGCCGGTATGGATACAGTTACTGAGCACAGAATGGCTATTGCCATGGCTCGTCAGGGTGGTATAGGAGTAATTCATAAGAATATGTCCATAGAGCAGCAGGCTGAAGAAGTAGACAAGGTTAAGCGTTCAGAGAATGGTGTAATTTCAGATCCATTTTACCTTTCTCCGGAACATACATTAGCAGATGCTAATGCTCTTATGGCCAAGTTCAGGATCTCAGGTGTACCTATCACTGAGAACGGCAAGCTTGTGGGCATTATCACAAACAGAGATCTTAAGTTTGAAGAGGATTATTCGAAGAAGATTAAGGAGTCAATGACAGCAGAAGGTCTTGTTACAGCAAGGGAGGGCATTACTCTTGATGAGGCAAGAAAGATTCTCGGCAAGGCACGTAAGGAGAAGCTTCCTATCGTTGACGATGAGTTCAGATTAAAGGGTCTTATTACCATTAAGGATATTGAGAAACAGATCAAGTATCCGCATTCTGCGAAGGATTCACAGGGAAGACTTCTCTGTGCAGCAGCTGTAGGATGTACGGCTAATATTCTTGACAGAGTAGCAGAGCTTGTTTCAAGCAAGGTTGATGCTATCGTTATAGATACAGCACATGGTCATTCGGCAAATGTACTCCGTACCTTCAAGATGGTTAAGGAGAAGTATCCTGATCTTCAGGTTATCGCAGGAAATGTTGCAACCAAGTCGGGTGCACAGGCAATGATAGACATGGGCGTAGATGCAGTTAAGATCGGTATCGGACCTGGTTCAATCTGTACAACAAGAGTTGTTGCAGGTATCGGTGTTCCACAGATCACAGCTATTATGCAGGCCTATGACGCAGCTAAGAATGCAGGTATCCCTGTTATTGCTGATGGTGGTATCAAGTATTCAGGCGATATCACAAAGGCTCTTGCAGCCGGTGCGAATGTCTGCATGATGGGCAGCTTGTTTGCAGGTACAGATGAGGCACCTGGTGATTTTGAACTTTATCAGGGACGTAAGTACAAGGTATACAGAGGCATGGGAAGCCTTGCAGCTATGGAGAACGGAAGCAAGGACAGATACTTCCAGGAGAATGCCAAGAAGCTTGTTCCTGAAGGTGTTGAAGGAAGAGTTGCATACAAGGGTTCACTTGAGGATACAGTATTCCAGCTTATCGGTGGTTTACGTTCAGGTACCTGAAACAGTCCCAAAAAATCCATTCGCATCTACTGCTTCTTTCACACCTTTCCACAAAACATTGCCAAATCCGAGCAACGGAACACTTGCTCCTGCTCCCGCATATTCCATGAACGGTTCATAGATTCCGACTGCTCCTAACACCGCACCTAAACATACGATCAAAAACCATGATCCTGCCCGGAAGCATTTTTGTCTTTCTCCATAAGAATCTGGACAAGTGCACGATCAGTCCGCCTACCCAGAATGCATTGATATAATCCATCCGATAATTCCTCCTCTTTTCCCTTATTTTTCTTTTTCTTCTTCTATGCATGTTCTATGACGATCGCATGTGCAATCCCCGGAACACTCTGTCCCTCGTTAAAGCTGACCGTCGATAATAACGCTCCGGTCGGGACAAATAAAATTCTCTTTAATGCCCCTTTTCTACCTGTTTTAAGAAATGCGCACTTAAGGTTACCGCGGAACAGCCACAACCGGAGCCTCCCGACTGTGTTCCCTGTTCCTCGCAGTCAAAAAATCTCTCGATTCCGCAGTCTGTATGGATCTCTGCTATATCGATTCCTTTTTTCACGAAGCAGTTTCGATCAGAATCTCTTTTCCGACTTTTCCAAGGTCTCCGGTAATGATCTTGTCATAGTCCTCCGGCTTCCGCTCAAAATCTAACAGATGCTGATATATTACATCACAGGCTGCTGGTGCCATGGCTGCCCCCATGTTCATGGAATCCTTAACCCCGTAATCTACGATCTTTCCGGTCGTGATCCCCAAGATCCTTGCCTTGCTCCTTGTGGTGCTAAGTACAAAGGCACCACTTCCGGTAACCGTCCAGGTAGCTGATAGTGGTCTTTGATTGGCATACTCCAGGGGAAATCGAAACTGTTTCTCCGCACTCGCAAAATGACTTGAAGTTAATGTCAGAACATTTTTGGCATAGCCTGCCGCTACACACATCGCACCTAATGCCATGGATTCTCCTGCCGTAGAACACGCACCATATAAGCCAAAGAGCGGAATCTCATAGTCCATCAGACCAAATGAGGTTGCAATATTCTGCCCTAATAAATCTCCCGCAAAAAATATATCGGATATCCCTTGCTTCTAATCCTGCTTTTCCTAACGCTAACGCCACTGCGTCCTTTTGCAGTGTACTTTCCGCATCTTCCCAGTTGTCTGCACCAAATTTATCGTCCTCGCAGATCACATCAAATTCTTTTCCCAACGGGCCTTCGCCCTCCTTCTTTCCCACAACATTTCCACTTGCAAGAATGTAAGGCGGTTTTTGAAATGAAAGACTCTGCGAACCCTTCATCTGTGAAAAAAATCTTTTTGTTCCATAAAAACCCTCCCAAACTTTTTGATAGTATGAGAGATTTTTTCCAATTTTATTCTAATTGTATTTTTCTTTTAAATGTATGACGCTTCTTTTAAAAGCTGATAAAACGTCGGCTGTAAATGATATTCCTGCATCAGACGCTCCACTTCCCGATACGCTTTTCTTTCTGATCTTTAGACACTGGTTTTTTTCTTTGCACGGATCAATAGATTCTTTGGCGTATGTGCAAAATCCACAAATTCCAAGATATCTGTCTTATAACCACATGCCTCTAACAGATTTGCACGGATCGCATCGGTCATCAACGCTGCTGTCCGTTCTTTAATCAGGCCATAACGGGTCAGTATCGAATAGTCCTCACTCTGTATCTGGCTGTTCAATTCATGCTGACAACACGGTACGGAAAAGATCATTTCCGTATTCCATCGCACGGCATGATATAACGCATGATCGGTTGCCGTATCGCAGGCATGCAGTGTAATTACCATATCTACCTGCTCACTGCTCTGATATCCACAGATATCTCCTAATTCAAAATGAAGATTTTTGTAACCATACTTCTTAGCTGCAAGGTTACATTTCTCAATCACATCTTCTTTTAAATCCAGTCCGGTCATATGCACCGGAATCTTACGGATATTCGTAAAATAATGATACAATATAAAGGTCAGATATGATTTTCCACATCCGAAATCAATAATGTTCAAATGTGTCAGTTCCCTGTTCTTTACGGCATCATCCACAAGCTCCACAAAACGGTTAATCTGTCGATATTTATCGTACATACTCTGCACGATTTTTCCCTCTTTTGTGAAGATTCCCATATCAACCAGAGGCTCAATCATTTCGCCCTCCGGAATCAGATACTTCTTTTTCCGGTTATGCTCTGTCTGCTGCTTTGGTGCAGTCTTTGTGCAACTCTGCTCCGTGATATGCACCTTGCCTTTTTAGAAATCATCACCTGATATTCCTGTCTTGCATTCCAGACATTCATCTGAAAGAAATGTATACCAAGCTCCTGCTCTAAATAGTTTTCCAACTCTTCTATCGAAAGATTCTCGTGAAATACCTGCTTTTGTGTATACTTTTCAATCTGATAGTTCTTTTTTCTTTTTTTAATATCTGGACTTTACGATATTCACAGTTCTTTGCCTTACTTAACACGAACTTGTAAGGCAAAGACTGTAAGATGTCATGAATCTGTTCCTGCACTTCCTGACTCCTTTATCGATTAATCCTCTATCTGGAAGAATCCTATTTCTTCTTCTAACTGTCTGGATAAGTCCGTCAGATTCTTTGATGCTTCTGCTAACAGGTTCATTGTTGCATTCAATTCTTCCATAGAGGCTGTCGTCTGCTGGGTACTTGCTGCATTCTCTTCTGAAATTGCTGACAGACTCTGAATTAAATCTGCAACCTTCTTGCGGGCTGCAAAATAGATTCCGTATGACTCTTAATTGCTGCCATATCATCCTTAGAGGTTGTAATTCCCTTGCTGACTTTGACGAATTTTTCTCTGGTCTGGTTCAGTTTTTCCTGCTGCTCTGCTACAAGTACATTGACACTCTCCATAACCTCAACGCTCTTTTCAGATTCTTCTAACAGATTGTCGATCGTCTGACGGATCTGCTCTGCGGAGGTGTTGGACTGATCTGCTAATTTTCCAATCTCATCAGCTACAACGGCAAAACCTTTTCCTGCCTCTCCTGCTCTTGCTGCTTCAATCGATGCATTCAGTGCCAACAGACTGGTCTGCTCTGCGATCGCAGTAATGATTTCGTCGCTTCTCCGATCTCCTGTACGGAATCGTTGGTCGCTTTGATCTGATTTCCGATATGTTCAATGGCTTTTGTTGTCTTATCGTTGGATACGGTAAGCTGCTCAATAATGTTCGTGGACTCATCACCGGCATTTTTCATCTCATTGAGGTCTCATCTAAGGTCTCCACACCATCTACGATCTCGCCTACTACTTTACCCATATCGCCTACATAAACAGTTGCCTCTTCTACATCTTCTGCCTGGGATACCGCACCTTTGGAGATATCTTCTACTGCACGGCTGATCTCACCTGCTGCAAGATTACTCTGCTGTGCCATATGGTTCAATTCCTCACCGGAACCTAACAATACTTCTGATGATTTCTTGATATTGCTGATGATATGGATCAGCTTCTTCTGCAATGCTTCAAACGCTCTTGCCATTTCTCCTACTTCGTCTTTTCTGGTTAAGAATCGATCCTCTAACTTGAAGTTCACTTTTCCGTGTGACAGTCCGACTAATGCTTCCTCTGTATGCTTGATCGCACCTGCAAGAGATTTTGATACGATCGTTGTTGTGATCAATGTAATGATCAACAGTACGACTGCTACAACTACAATGATCATGATACGGCTTTGTGTATAATCATCAATCTCGGAACGAGGGTTCACAATGCTGATCACTCCGACAACAGTTCCATCCGTGTTCTTAACCGGAAGAGAATAGCTGTAATATTCTACTCCGTTGATCTTTGTATCATTGTCTTTGTATTCTTTTCCACCTTTCAGAACTTTATCAATGATGACTTGATCCTTTATCTTCTGTCCGATGATCCTCTCCCCGTTTTTTCCTTTCATTGTTGTGATCTCAATCTTATCCCCGTAAGTTAAAAGCATATCATAACCTGATTTTTCAACGAGCATATCCATCATCTCATTGGTCTTTGTCAGGTCAGCCGGTCCTTTGTATAAGACTCCTGTCTTTTCATCTAACTTAAAATCTCCCTGATATACGATATTGTAGGCAGACTGCACGCTTCCCGCCATTCCTGCCATTCCCTGGTACTGGGTCGTACGCATGCTGTCTCTCATGTCCTTTGCGGAAATAAAAGTCAGAATAATAAGGATCGATATAATTGGTATCATGGTAATCCCTATCAGACGCGCTGTTACTCCAATACCGGATATTCTGTTTTCCCCTTGTCCTTCTTTCTTGCCCATGTTTTCTCCTTTCCAGCCATATCGGTCATACTGCCTCATTACAACTGTTTTTGTCTAACCATGTCGACAATTCCTGTATTTTGTCTTATTATACCATAATCTGTACTATCTCACAAGAAATGGAGGTGAAAAAAAGAGACTGTGTTTGATCAAACCCCAGCCTCTTCTCTCTTCTTATTTTCCTTCATAACAGATGACAGATTCTACGTCATACTCTTTCAGTCTCTCTCTTCCTTTTAAGCCTGCTAACTCCATTAAGAAAATAATCTTTACTACTTCATGCCTAATTCTTCCACTAATTTTGCGGCAGCCTCCATTGTACCTCCGGTTGCGATCGGGTCATCGACTAAGACAACTTTCTGTCCCGGTTTGATGGCATCTTTGTGCATCTCGATCGTTGCTTTTCCATACTCAAGATCGTACTCTTTTTTCTACGGTCTCGCATGGCAGCTTTCCTTTTTTTCTTACCAGTACAAATGGTTTATGAAGATTATATGCGCGATCGGCATGCCGAAAAATAAATCCTCTCGACTCTGCTCCTGCAAGTACATCAAAGTCCGTATCCGCGAGCAGTTCCTGCATCTTGTCGATCGCCATATGTAATCCGTCTGCATCCTGCAATACGCTGGTCACATCCCTGAATATAATTCCCGGTTCCGGAAAATCCGGAATACTGCGGACGTAATCCTCCATTTTTTTCATGTAAATATTCCACCCTTCTGTTTTCTCTGGTATTCTACCATTCATATCCAAAACTAATAGTATCATTATTTTCCACAAAAAGCAAACCAAATGCACACATTGACAAGGTTTGGGAAACAAACTAGAATAAAAAGAATAAAAAATGCTGTGTTTGAGGAGGAATACTTATGCAAATGAATCAGACCCCATCTTCTGAACGTGTCCATATCGGCTTTTTTCGGACGGCGGAATGCCGGAAAATCCAGTGTCTTAAATGCCGTGACCGGACAGGATCTTGCCGTTGTTTCAGACGTTAAGGGAACTACTACCGACCCGGTGCAAAAATCCATGGAGCTGCTCCCGTTAGGACCCGTCGTTGTCATTGACACTCCGGGAATTGATGATGAAGGCGAGCTTGGTGCTTTGCGCGTAAAGAAAAGTTATCAGGTGTTAAATAAATCGGATGCCGCTGTCTTAGTAGTCGATGCATCTCTCGGACTCTGCGAAGAGGATTTTGCTTTTATAGAGCATATCCAAAAAAAGCAGATTCCTTATGCCGTGGCATTTAACAAATCCGACCTTGCCCCGTCTGCTTCACTTGCAAAAGACCTTCAATATTTAAAAGAACATCATATTGATTTTGTATCTGTCAGCACGGCTGATCTTTCCGGGATCGATACCCTCAAAGAAAAGATTGCAACTCTCGCTAAAACAGAAGATACCAAACTTCGGATCGTTGCTGACCTGATCCATCCTTCCGATTTTGTGGTTTTAGTCGTGCCGATCGACAAGGCTGCTCCAAAGGGCAGACTGATCCTGCCGCAGCAGCAGACGATTCGTGACATTTTGGATGCAGATGCATCTGCTATTGTTGTAAAAGAATATGAACTGCGCGACACTTTATCTCACTTAGGCAAAAAAACCGCGTCTTGTCATTACCGACAGTCAGGTCTTTTTGCAAAGGTATCTGCCGACACTCCGGCAGATATTATGTTAACTTCGTTTTCGATCCTATTTGCAAGATATAAAGGAAATCTGCCGGCACTGATCAAAGGTGTCACTGCACTAGAGCAGATTGAGGACGGAGATAAAATTTTAGTTTCCGAAGGCTGCACACATCACAGACAGTGTGATGATATCGGCAGTGTCAAGCTGCCCCGCTGGATCCGGCAGTATACCGGAAAAGAACCGGAATTTGTCTTTTCCTCCGGCACGGAATTTCCGACGATCTCTCACCGTATAAGATGATCGTGCATTGCGGCGGCTGTATGTTAAATGAGCGTGAAATGAAATACCGCCTTGCCTGTGCAAAGGATCAGAATATCCCTATGACCAATTACGGTATCCTGATCGCCTATATCCAGGGCATCTTAAAGCGGAGCGTTGAACCGTTTCCTGCAGTATCTATGATGCTTACGGAGGAACCGTCATGAGAACAGAACATGATATGTTAGGAACACGCAGCCTTTCCGATGATACTCTTTACGGATTACAGACGCTTCGTGCCAAAGAAAATTTTATTACTTCCTATCATACTACAAATCTTTCCCTGATCTACGCCATGGTGCAGGTAAAAAAAGCGGCTGCCTTATCTTACCGGGAACTGCACCCGGAGGAATCCCAAAAATGGGATGCTATCCTCTGCGCCTGCGACCGGATCTTAGCCGGGGATGTGGATGATGCTTTTGTACCAGTGCCTTACAGGGAGGTGCCGGCACTTCCACAAATATGAATGTCAATGAAGTCATTGCTAATCTTGCGTTGACTGTCTTAGGACAGGCTCTGGGAAATTATGATACGATTCACCCTTTAGACGATGTGAACCGCGGACAGTCTTTTAGAAAGTTTAGAACTACTCCGTGACACCGTAATACTTTTTCAAAAAAATTGTATTGATGGGATTCTTGCAGATGAACAATCCTGCTTAGAGACATTAAATGCTCCCGGGTAGATCTCTACCACAAGAGCACTGAAATCGGATATGATAAAGCAGAAGAACAGTATTATCAGGCAAAGTCAGGTACTACACCTGAATGATCACTGCCATTAACTCTAAATCTTCACTTGGCGATGCATTTGCAATGCTGTGTCTGCCACCGCTTTTGCAGATGCAGACATCGCCTGTTTCTACCGTACTGCTTTTCGCCGTTGTCATTATATTCCGCTGTTCCGTGAAGTACCGTAATGATCTCTTCTTCTCCGATATGCTCATGCATTCCGAGGAACAGCCCGGTTTTAAAGATCAAACGTGCAATGACATTTGCATCACTCTCATATTCTCCCTGTACCACGGACGGGATCACTTCTACGGTTCCATCTCCGCCTTTCATGTGTTCATTAAAAATATGTGTAATCTCTGAATATTTTTTTTTTTACCACTGTATTTCCTCCACTTTGATCATCATTTCTAAATCGTAAAGAATGACATATCCTTCTCTAAATCCTCGGATAAGCCCTGCAATTCTTTTGCTGCCACAGACAACTGACGGATTGCCTCATTCAGACCTGCCATAGATGCTGTCGTCTGTTCTGTACTTGCTGCATTTTCCTGTGAAATTGCTGATAAATTTTGAACTGCATCAATAATTCTGGCTCTTGACTGATCACATATCTGCGTATGACTCTGGATTGCCTCTGTCTCGCTTCTGGATGCATTGACTCCGTCTGCTACGGATACAAATTTTGTCTTTGTCTCTTCTAATTTTTCCTGCTGCTGTGCAACGATATCTTCTACTTCATGCATGACGTTTACCGTTTGTTCTGCCTCACTTAACAAATCGCGGATGATGTCTTTGATCTTTTCCGCCGAGTCATTCGACTGCTCTGCTAATTTCTGGATCTCGGATGCCACTACTGCAAATCCTTTTCCATGCTCTCCGGCTCTTGCCGCTTCAATACTTGCATTTAACGCTAACAGGCTTGTCTGACTCGCGATCGAAGTGATCAGTTCTACTGCTGCATGGATCATCTGTACAGAATCGTTCGTTGCTTCAATCTGTCTTCCGATACGGTTGATCGCCTGTGTCGTCCTGTCATTGATTCGGAAAGCTGACGGATAATGACAGAAGACTCATCACTGGCATTTTTCATTTTCGCAGATGTATCATCCAAACCATCCACACTGCTTACAATCTCTTCAATGACATGTCCCATCTCTCCGATATGTACCGATGCTTCTTCAATCTCTTCTGCCTGTGAGACTGCACCCTTGGATAAATCCTCTATGACCTTACTCATTTCGTTCGTTGTTGCACTGGAGTTTTCTGCCATCTGACTTAGAGATTCTCCCGATGCATTCAGTATTCCTGAAGATTTTTTGATATCACTGATGATCTCAAAAAGCTCCTGTTTTAACTTTTCGACGGAACGTGCCATATCACCGATTTCATCGTTTCGCCCTAACAGCTTTTTCTTCCACATCCAGGGTCAGATTACCGTCTGCTAACGCACCGATTACCTTTTCTGTTCCACGCACGCTGACCGCTACGGATCTTGAGGTGATCCATGCTGCGATCGATGCCATTGCCATAATGATCAGTGCCATAAGAAATACGGCGCTTGACTTGCTTTTTGATAAAGGCATTAATATCTTTGCTCTCTCTTCCGACAAACACCATTCCTATGATACTGTCATCCGAATTCTTTACCGGCACATAATATCCGTAGTATGGTCTTTCATTGATCACAATACCCGTATCTGAGTATTCTTTTCCATTTTTTAAGACTTTATCCGTAACTTCTTTAGATGCTGTGGTTCCTATCAGTCGATCCCCTGTTTTTTATCCTTTAAGGAAGTCAACACACGGGTATCCCCATAGAAAAAAGTAACATCTACATCTGTCTTGTTCTTGATATAATCTGCTAACTCATTGTTATCAGAAATCTTGTACTCTCCTCTGTAAACATTGCCTTTTGCATCCTGCTTAAAATCACCGTCTGCTATGTTTTTAAACATCTCTAAGACTGCATAATCCGTTGCACGCATTCCGTCCAACGTAGTCTTTGCATTCCCCCTTTGCATGTTCCACCCGGAATAAAGTGTCATTGCAATTCAAGCAACAGGCATGGCGAGATCACCATCAGTAACAGGCGCACCATGATAGACATTTTTCTTTTTCTTTCCATTGTACCTAATCCCTTTCTCTCATTTTAACCAAAAAATTCATCATTACTTAACCATGTACCTCATTATATCATAGAACCTTTTTATCCTCTGGTACTTTTTTTTCACATTCTTTTGCAATTTTTTGACACTTATATTTTTTGTACATTTTACGCGATTCTTTTTCTCAATATAGGAACTAACCTTGTCCTTTTCAATTCCAAGAGCAATCGCAAGCTCTCCGTACAAATGCTCTTCTGCCAGCTTGAAATAACGCTCATCTCCGGCAGTCACTTTTTTCCCCTGTGCCTTACGCTCCTGCTTTTTTCTCGTATATTGTCTTGATCACACGAACGAGTTCTTCACAATCCCCGGTTTTCAATGCCTCTTTGAATACAGTGTCTCTGTTCTTTTCATTCTGTATCTCAAATACCTGCATTTCCTGCATATGGTCTATCAGTTCACATGCTTCTTTTTACTGATTACCGGACGCATGACTACTTTGTGGTTGTCCACCGGTGTAAACAAACGACTCTTTTCTTCATAAACCGGAACTAATGTATAATACATTTTATCACCCGAACACCCTGTAAATCCATGCTTCCTATATGCTCTACCTGACATACACCATTGCTTCCATAAATTATGAAATCTCCTTCTTTAAACATTGCCTCTCCTTTCTTCCACAAAAAAAAAAACGCCGCACTCTCTTTCGTAAGTGAAACGGATTTTGTATCATAACCTTTAAAAACAGAAAATATCTTCCTATAGTAGGTATTATACCACAATTTTCCTGTTTTTAAAAAGTTATTTTGAAAATCGGGTTCCCGGCAAATGTTCCCACAAATAAGACGGAAGCCATTGCTGGCTTCCGTCGGATGCTGGTAATATATAGAAACATAAATACATCTCCATGAATTTCAATAGCTATGTCCTGTGTCCTTTATATTCGGTCTGGGCTTACCTCATATTTGGACATTTATTAATGGATTGATCGTAATAGGTTGCAGTTGTACTGATGCAGAAAAAAGCATTGAAATTCATGGGTATACCTTCATGTTCTGCTTTTTCCTGCCGCCTTATGTACTAAAAGTTGTTCCATTTCGCGGCAGGAGTCTTTTATCTTATTTGTTGAATTTCTCTAAGCCTTTTGGCTCTTTTGGCTGGTAGCAGTAAAATACAGATGCTTTATTTGCTGTAGATACAGCTGCTTTTGCTCCTGCTTTTTTACCATCTCTCCGAAAAGATTCTGTTTCTTCATGGCTCATTGCTCCTCCCTTCACCTGGTATTATCATCAACATTACGACTTCTAATACCGTCAGCGCTAAGGCAATTGCTATCTTAGTTAACGAAAAAGTAAGTAGTAATATTAAGATTCCATATAACATGCCTAGTCCTAATGCACATCTTCTGTTCCTCTCTTTTTTTTCATTCGTTAACTTCTTATTCTGATGCTCCACTGGTGCACATTGGTAAATCACCAACTCACTTACAACAGCAATTGCAATGGCCAATGCTTCACATTGTTTAATGATTGCCTCTGTGTATGTTCCAACTATCACTATTCCCCAAAAGAATAACTGTAAGTAAATTACACTGCCACGTCTTTGATGCATGATAGCCTCCACAGCAGCTGCGCAATGTAGTAAATACTACTACAAATACCAAGGTTGCAACGAACTGATGAATGATCGCACCTACCATTAGTAACAGAAAAGTTTTTCCGATATTATCAATGAGTATTTCATAACCATATGAATAAATCTCTTTTTCTTCTTCACTGATATAATCTTTCCGGTATAAGGAGTCCGCTACCTTTTCTGCAACTTTAGACATTGCCTCACATCCTTCTTCTACATCTTAACAACTCTGACTATTTTTGCAATACCTATGGCACCAATGACATTTTTCTGGCATGAATTACCGTTTTTTTTCTCTATTTTTACACCTTTTCTGCAACTTTTATCTAATCCAATCTTTTTATATTTTTACACTTCATCAAAAAAAAGAAAATGTATACTCTGTGATTTTTCACAAAATATGCATTTCCCTTTTGTTTGCTGCTATGTCATATCTCCTGCTTCTTCAAATGAAGTTTTATGATTAGGTTTCCGATTCTATTACATAGACTGACGCTATTCTATCCGTTCATTTCCCAAAAGCTGCATAACATTTCATAACTTCCTTTATCATATTCCTTTTTTTTCGCTTTTTTTCAATACTCTTGGCATGAACCGTCTTTTTAGGCATGAATTGTTGATTTTGTCGAGAATTCTGGGAATTCCGTATAGTTCAATGACTACCCACAAATCTTGTTTGCTTTGCATGGAATCAATATCTGTGAAATAAAATAATTGTTTTCTTCAAAATTTCCAAATCTCCTTCTTCTCTACGAACCAGTTCTTTGACACTCTCTATCCCAATCCCATGTCCCTGTTTTTCCTTTTTTGTTGTTTTTAACTCTGGATTTTCTCCCAAAACAGATTTCAAAATATAGTTTTCCACAATGATATTGACCATCTCTTTATAAATGAACATTTTTAAACGGATTTCCTTTTTACTCTCCTGCTGTATTTCCGCTTCAATGGCATTATCTAAGAGATTTGATAATAAAATCGCAATATTACTTTCATTTTCCCAATGAAATTCTCCTGTAATCTGCACTTCTAAAGATATTTTGTTCTTCTTTGCAAAGGGCTGCCTTTTTGATTAATAACTGCATTCACCATCCTGCAGTCCATATAAAACACATTTTCTGCTTCTAACTCTGTCTCTAAAATGCTCTGCATCTCTTTCATAACAACTTCTGTTTCACCATCTCTTAGCAATTGCAAATATGTCGTAAAATAGTGTTTCATGTCATGACGCATTTTTCTTGTATTCTGATACAATAATTCTGTATTATGAATCTGACTTTCCTGTTCTTCTAACTGCACTTTTAAAACTTCATTTTCCAATTCACATCTGTTCTGATAGTTCATTCTCCGGATCAACCAGAACATAAAGCTATTGATCACTAACAACAGCATTGTCAATATAAAAGAAAATCAGCTGTTCTCTAAAAGTCATTTCAACGGTTCCGACTATTTTTTAAAGGTAAGCACTGCAACAATAAAAAAACGTAATATATAAGATTGCTCCAAAATATACTCTTCTTTTTTTGAAATAATGCTTTTTACTAAATGTTCTTTCTGCTATCACAAATGTCAAAATCACTGTGACCTTACTGATGCACAATACAAGGATTCTAAGAATACCATTCCCCTGAGATGAGCACTTCCATAGGACTTTTGCTTAACACAGATATTACTTGTATCACCATAATATTTACAAATGCCAACATGATATACAGAATCAGGGGTACGATTAACTTTTCAATACTGTTTCCCTGCAAATAAATCATTGAGAAGCTGGTAACAATCAGGATTACTACAATACTTTGTAAATTAAATATTTCTCCCATAAAATGACTTGGAATAAATAAAATTACAAACCATACTGCATACTTCCACCATTCTATTGTTTTTTTTTTTTCCAAAGTGACTTGTCAAAAACCATAATACTAACACACAGTCAATAGCACTTGCTACAATTTCAGCAATCTCACTAACTATTTGCATATGCAAAACTCCTCAGATATATCATTTGTTTCTTTTTCACTTCCTGTGCTTTATCTCTGCTGACAGAAAGGATTTCTCCATTGTCCAGTTCTACCTCATTTGCACGAACCATTTTCATATAGCGAACATTGACTAGATAGCTTCTATGTGTCTGTACAAAACCATAGTTACTCATCCATTTTCTAAATTTGAGATTTTCCCCCCGCATCTCACACTCGCCATTAATATGCTTAATCCGTAAATAATGTTTGCAGCTTTCTATATATAAAATATTTTTCAACGCAAGAATTTCTGTTCCATTCTTAGTCTGAACTTCCCACATTTTCATCTTTTTCCAATTTATTGAGTAAATGACAAATTGCCTCATCCAGTTCCTGATTCAGTTTTTCTTTCCGTATAAAGCGGAATGGCTGATAATGTATTGCCTGAAACACCAAATCATCTCTATTTGTCACAAATATAACATTTGTATTAATATTACTGCTAAAAATCTGTTCTGCCAGTTCCATCCCTGAGATTTCCGGCATATCAATATCCAGCAACAATATTTCCGGTGCTTTTTTCTGCATTGCCTGAAAACATTTCTATTCCATTATAGAATATCTGTATCTCATAACTTTGGCCTGTTCCTTCAAACATGTTTCTACACGTTTTTCTAATACTTCTGTAAACCTTTTTTCATCATCACAAATAAATATATGATACATTTCTCAAACCTTTTCCTCACTTATATGTTCCCTCTGTTTTTCTCCACATAAAGACAGGGATAACACAACTCATGTCATCCCTGTTTCTCTCTATCTCTATTGACGCCAAAATCGTAAATATAAACACTCTTTGCTCTGGCAGTAATAACTAAATAAAATCATCTGCTCCCCTCCTCTCTTCTAGCCGTCTATATTCTTGCATATTGACAACTATTTTTCAACAAGATTTACATAAAAGCAGTTGATTTTGACACAAAAAGCAACCGTTCCGTGTTTTTCTTTTTAGTGATTTCTCCGATTTCTACGGTATTCGCAGTAGATATCCCGAAATTGTGCATATTTCTTACAACTGATTTTCACTTTCTCTCCATTGGTCAGAATTGCTTCCTGTTTATTGAACTCCTTGATATAACGCATGTTAACATAATAAGACTGGTGTGGAGATATAAAAATCCGTTCCATTCAGATTTTCGGCAAACTGCGTAATCCCCATTTTCACGTAATAATCCTCTTCCACGGTCCGTACAATGACGTTTCTTCCACTTGTCTCCACATAAATAATATCTTTGGGTCTGACAATATGCAGTCCTTTCTCATCCCAGAGTTCAATCTCGTATTCTTTTTTCTAACTTAGATACTGCACTCAGCAATGCCTCCCGCAATTTTTCCTGTTCCATTGGTTTCTTCAGATAACGAAATGCATTGACTTTATAACCTTCAAAAACATAATCTTCATAAGATGTCAGAAAAATAATGATCGTATCTTCATACCACTCCCGATATTTCTCTGCCGTCCGGATTCCATTGATTTTAGGCATTCTAATATCCAAAAACAAAATATCATATCTGTTTTGTTCCCGTAACAGTTCCTGACCGCTGCAATAACTGCTGATCTCAGCCTGCAGGTTATTTTCCTGCAGTAAATATTCCAGACTTTCCTGCAACAATCCCCTGCCAATGGAATCATCATCACAAATTGCTATCCTTATTCTTTTCATAACCACCCTCGCATTCCTTTGCTAAAAAAATAACATAATTTTGTCCAGTTCCCGAAATCCCTGCTCTATTTCTTTTTCTGTCAGCCCCCATATCCTAAAAGGATTGCCGGGTATTCCGGTACTTTGTTTTTATCTATATAGTATTCTGAAATCGGATAGATACGGATTCCGATCCCCTGTGCTAACTTTGTCAGTTCCTCATCCGAAAAATGCGACTCAATCTCTGCTATCACATGCAGCCCCGCATTATCTCCGTAAACCTTCCGTATCCACTTCCTTTTTTAATCTCTTCCATTAAAAAGTCATGCTTCTTTTTTATAACTACTCCGCATACGGTTCAGGTGACGCTCAAAATAACCTTCCTTCATAAAGTTACAAATGGTCATCTGCTGGATCTTTGGAACAGTTGATGCATAAAAACCGCATTTTTCAGTATAGACTTTTAATAATTTTTTCGGCAGCACTAAATAGCTGACACGCACTGCCGGAGCAATGCTCTTTGAAAATGTTCCAAGATAGATGACTTTTTCATTCTGATCGGAACCCTGCAAAGAAGGAATCGGTTTTCCTTTATAACGGAATTCACTGTCATGGTCATCTTCGATCGAGATATCGGTCCTCATCCTCTGCTGCCCATTTTAACAGCTCCATACGCCGTTTCATCGGCATGACGGTTCCCATTGGGAACTGATGTGACGGCATCACATATGCAATATCCGCCTGTTCACTGCGAAGCTGCTCCATACGGATACCCTGTGCATCCATATCTACCGCACAGACCTGATATCCTAAATTCAAAAAGTCTCATATGCCTGTACATAGGTCGGACTCTCCATTGCCACGCGTCTGTCTGCACCTAAAATCTGGGATAACAGCATCAGCAGGTATTCGTTTCCTGCACCCACGATAATCTGGGAAGGCTCACAGATAACACCACGAGACTGATAGAGATAGTTACAGATTTCCTCACGAAATTCCGGCTCGCCTGCACCATCTCCTGCGGTCAGCAAATCGGCATTATCCGTGCTGAGCAGATTCTTATTGACCTTTCTCCATGCATTAAATGCAAAATGCTCTAAGTCCACGGCAAAAGGTGAAAAGTCAATGTGTGTTTCCAACATCCGGTTCTTAGCACGTTTTGGCTCTTCTTCCTTTGGCTGCTGGCTGTTTTTCTTTTTAAGTCTAATAAATCACTGACATCACTGACGTAATATCCGCGGTATGGCTGTGCCTCTATGTAACCTTCCGATACAAGCTGCTCATAAGCAAGTTCTACAGTACTTCTGCTCACCTGCAAATGGGAAGATAAAAAACGAGTAGACGGCAGTTTCTCTCCTTGGGGAATCTTACCGTCCATGATCTCGATCCTGATATGGTCATATATCTGTTGATACAGCGGAATTTTTTCATCGTGTGACAGTGGAATCATCATTTCATTCACTGTCTGTTTAACCTCTCCCCCTTTTTTAATTCTGCAACTACTTCTTCTTTCAGATTCAGTGCTTTGTCCTTCATCTGTCTTCCTGCCGTATTGGATGCTAAGATACCTGCAAGGAGTTTTGATGCAACATCATATTTTTTATAATGGATTGACATCGTTGCTAACAGATAATCTACTGTTCCCCGATCCATTCCGCAGATTGGAAACATCTCTGTGCTGACTGCCTTAAGCATACCGTCATATGCCTGTTTGTAAAAGGCTTCCTCTTCCTTCTTACATTCTGCAATCGCTGCCTTTCCTTCCTCTGTTGCAGCATCCATGGTCTCAGCTTTTCCTCGATAGAGCCATGCAATTTTCAGACAGGTATATGCTTTTTTCACTGGTCTTGCCTTTTTTACAATGGTATTAAACAGTGACAGCTTATATCTTTCCAATGCACGGTCGTAATCATAAACTGCCGGTTCCGGCTCAATCTGTGCATGAAACTTTGAGCAGATGTTTTCTTTGATTAATTTACTCTGCACATTGGTAATATGCGGAAAGAAACGGGTCATTGCCGTATAACCGCAATGCGGGCAGGAACATATATCATACTTTAAAGTATCAATATACTGATGACGCGGTCTTAAGTCCTTATCAGACTCTAAACGCTTTACCCTTCCGTTCTTAATCATCTTTGTCTTAAACACTTTATCACAGACCGGACAACGGATGCCTTTTTCCAATAAAAACATATCCTCTGTCGGAATATCCGGCTTTTCTCCGGCTGCTTCTGTGCTTGCACTTGTCTTTGGCTTGTCCTCTTCAAAGATATCCATATCTTCTGAAATTTCCAGTCCAAACTTTTCTAATCCTGATAATAAATTCATATGATGATAAATCCGGCTATGACTGAGCCGGTAATTTAAATGAACTCTTTAATGAAACAATACGGTTGAATACCGGATGCTCCGGTGTGGAATCCCTTGCATCGGCACAGAAATATCCCTGCCGTACAAACTGGAAACTGTCATATGGCTCTGCTTTTGCAAGCTCCGGCTCTACATAACAATCCTTTAACACTTTTAAGGAATCCGGATTCAGATTCAGACTTCCGTCCTCTTTATTATAAACGCCTTTTTTTCTTCATCTACAAGATTCTCATAAAGGCGTACCTCGCATTTCTTTGCAAATGGTGCAGGAACCCAGTGGATGGTACCTTTTACCTTACGTCCGGTAAATCCTGTTCCCTGTTTTGTCTCAGGATCATAGGTACAATGTACCTCGATCAAACATCAAATATTCTATCTCGCCTTCCGGATAATTGTCAATAACCAACCTTAATTGGATCTAATACTGCCATCATTCTTGGGAACGTTTTTCATTTTAAATCCTCACGGATACAATATTCTAACATTGCATAATCTACCGAACTGTTTGCCTTGAAATTCCGCACAGCTCTACAAACATTTTAATAGACTCCGGTGTAAAACCTCTTCTTCTCAAAGCGGCAATGGATACCAGACGCGGGTCATCCCATCCATCTACAATATGCTCCTCTACCAGCTTTTTAATGTAACGCTTACCGGTTACCACATTGGTAAGATATAATTTTGCAAACTCAATCTGCTTTTGGTGGATTCTCATACTTCTAACTCACGGACAACCCAGTCATATAAAGGTCTGTGGTCTTCGAATTCCAGCGTACAGATAGAATGTGTAATTCCTTCAATGGCATCCTCGATTGGATGTGCAAAATCATACATCGGATAAATGCACCATGTATCCCCTGTATTCTGATGAGTCATATGTGCCACACGGTAAATAACCGGGTCACGCATATTCATATTTGGAGAAGCCATATCAATTCTGGCACGCAATACCTTCTCACCGTCTGCATACCTGCCATCTTTCATTGCTTCAAACAGTTCTAAGTTTTCTTCTACACTTCTACCGGCTGACGGATCTTCTTTTCCCGGCTCCTTTAAGGTTCCGCGGTACTCGCGCATCTCTTCTGCGCTTAAGTCAGAAACATATGCTTTCCCTTTCTTAATCAGTTTTACAGCTGCTTCATACATCTGGTCAAAATAATTGGATGCGAAAAACAATCTGTCGCCCCAATCCGCACCCAGCCATTTAATATCCTCTTTGATTGACTCTACGAATTCGCTTCGCTCTTTGGTCGGATTGGTATCGTCAAAACGCATATTAAATAAGCCGTTATACTCCTGTGCAAGTCCATAATTTAAAAA
>VOFC01000563.1_pt1 | contig 36001 bp, 76 predicted proteins | sample 5384161 | NCBI WGS metagenome assembly VOFC01 (sample SAMN12384722, study PRJNA508395) | human gut metagenome | isolation source: healthy gut B | host: Homo sapiens | reverse complement strand
GGCCGACATGTGGGCTATGACAACCTGGGGCGCCACGGCTTGACAGGGGTTCGAACCTGATTCAGGAGATCGGGAACCCGGTGCTGACCGCCCTTTGGGAGGAGGTGCAGCATGGAGCGTAAAGCCCGAATTGCCCTGCGGAGACAGTACACTGCTCAATTTTACTTCAAAACAACCGGGCCGCTTTTTGTGCTGTCCACCCTCCTCCATACTGGTTACGGCGGCCATGAATTTGGCTTTGGCCTGGATGATGCAACAGATGATTGACACAGCCTCCGAAAACCCGGCGCATTGCCCCTGAAAACGCTGGCCTGGCTTACCCTGGGCGTCATGCAGATGATTCTGGCTTTGAAAGGACTTTCCTACGTGTCCCAGCCCCGATTTATGAACAGGGCCATGCAGCAATACAAGGACTTCCGCCTTCCCAAGCTGATGGGGAAAAACATTGCCTCCTTTCCAGGAGGAGCCCACGGCCTGTCCGGTTCGCTTTTCCAACGACGCTACCAGCATCGAGGAAAACCATCTGACAGGATCTTTGCCCTGGTATCAAACGGCGTGCTGTTTGTCGGTTCCCTGGTGATGATGCTGGTGTACAGCCCTGTGCTGACGGTCATCGCCTGTGGCTTTTTGCCCTGCCGGTGTTGGCCTCCTGGTGGCCGGAGCCCCCATGGGAGCAGATGGAGCGTAGAATTTCGGACAAAAACGAGCATTTTATGGCCACCTTAAAGGAATACCTGGGCGGTTTTTCCGTTATCAAGGCATTTCAGGCGGAAGGGCCATGGAGCAATTCAGGCGGGCCAATGAGGCGGCGGAACAGGTAAATGCGAAAAGCGAAACTGACCACCCTGCTCAGCGCCCTGAGCGGCATTGCCGGGTGTGGCGGCCCAGCTGGGGACCTTTCTGGTGGGCGGCTGGCTGGTGCTGTCCGGCTGGAATCTTTCGGTGGGCGCCCTGGTCGTGTTTTGGACCTGACCGCCAACGTCATCAATCCCATCCAGCAACTGCCCACACTGCTGGCGGAGAAAGGCGCCCTGGGACTGATCGACAAGCTGGCGGAGGAGATGGAGCACAACCTCCGGGACCAGGGCCAAAGGGTGCCAGGCCCGCTGAAACAGGGAATCCAGCTAAAACAGGTGTCCTTTGGCTATGAGCCGGACAGAGAGGTGTTGCATCAAATCAGTATAAATTTTGAGGCGGGAAAGCGCTATGCCATTGTGGGGGCTTCCGGCAGCGGGAAGTCCACCCTGCTGCATCTGCTCATGGCCGGCCACAGCAGCTATACCGGGAGATCTGCTATGACGGGTATGAGCTGCGGCAGATTCAAACGGAAGCCCTGTACGACATGGTTTCCCTGATTCAGCAGGATGTCTTTGTCTTTGACGCCTCTATCCGGGACAATATCACCATGTTCCACGGCTTTCCCAAAGAGGCGGTGGACGCGGCCATAGGACGCTCCGAACTGACCGGTCTGCTTTTGGAGCGGGGGAGGACTACCGATGCGGGGAAAACGGCAGCGGTCTGTCCGGGGGCGAGAAGCAGCGCATTTCCATTGCCCGCAGCCTGCTGCGCAATCCTTCTGTACTTTTGGCAGATGAAGCCACGGCGGCCCTGGACCCGGAGACAGCCTACCATGTGACGGACAGCATTTTAAAGCTGGATGGGCTGACCCGGATTGTGGTAACCCATGGATTGGACCCCGCCTTGCTGCGCAGATACGATGGCATCCTGGTGTTGAAGGATGGGGGTGCTGGTAGAGACAGGGACCTTTGATGACCTGATCCGGCAGCAGAACTATTTTTATTCTCTTTACACAATTTTACAGTGATTACGCAGCTTGGGTAAATGCCCAGAACGGCCGCCGGTTTCTGCCTTGGAAACCGGCGGCCGTTTTTTTGTTACCGGGGCAGCGTATTTTGAGAACCATAGGGCAGGGCGGTGATGAACCAGGAGGCAAACATGTCGGGGCTTTTCCTGCATGAGGGTTAACAGCTCGTCTGTTTCAAACCATCGCACTTCCATAATCTCATCCTGGTTGGGGAACACATTGCCCTGATAGTTCCCCATAAACACATGGTCGTATTCATATTCATAGAGCTCTGGGGGAAAAGCGGTAGCGATAGACGAAGCTGCCAATCTCCCGGCAGTCACACTGTACCCCCAGCTCTTCAAACAGCCGGCGGCTGACCGCATCCGGCAGCGTTTCACCCACCCGGGGATGGGAACAGCAGGCGTTGGCCCACAGTCCTCCGGAGTGATATTTGTGCAGCGCCCGCCTTTGCAGTAAAATCCTGCTTCCATCCACTAAAAAGACGGAAAAGGCCCGGTGCAGCAGTCCCTCCCGATGGCAGCGCAGTTTGTCGGCGGAGCCGATGGGGCGGTCCAGGGCGTCAACGCAGATCAGCATGTCAGACATGTTCTTCCTCCTGTTGGTTTTGATATTGTTCCACCGCCTGATCGGCCACATCCAGACAAAGGTCCAGAATCTGACGAATCTCCTCCTGGCTGGCGTGGTCGATGTGGATGCCGGCACAGATACAGACCGTTTCGTTGACCTTCAGACAGATTCGCTGGGCCACCTGCTGCGCCGCATAGATATCCTTGTGGCCCGGGCCACAAATGCTGCTGATGTCCGCGGTCATACCGGTTCCACTGGATTTTGGCCTGGGTACGGCATATGCCACCGCTCCCACATGGGCGGTCCCTCCTGTAAGAAAGCCGCAGAGCCCCCGGCCCTCTGTGGTGTGCAGCACCAGTGCAATGCGGTATGGTCCATGGTCGCAGTAAGCATGAATTTGCATGGTATTCCCCCTGATTTTAATTTTTTATAGAGGAATCCGTGGCTTTTCAATAGAAGATGGTACAGACTTTTGCAAAATAAGCCGGGAGCGGTGTGCATCATGCACTCTTTTTTTTCGGGGCAAGGGGGCTGTTTTCCCATGGCCGCTTCCACCCGGCTTGCCGGGTCGGTACCTCATCTCGCCGCGTCAGACATGACCGGGGAAAATCAGCGGCGTCCAACGGATGAGAGCGGAGAATGCATACTGCACATTCAGGCCGATTTTATACGGAAAGCACGAAACAGTCCGCACATTGACCACTAATATTGCCAATTTTATAATAAAACCAGTAAGTTTGTTGAAAAAATAACGAGAAATGCGGAAGAGAAAGAAAGACAGAAAAGCCTGCGGTATGAAAACGGAGCGGGACAGGGAACGGGGGGAGCGGTGCCTTTCAATATGGGATTGGTTTTCTGGCAGAAAGCAGCATGTTGCGGAAAGAAGGACAAAAATGGAACTGAATAAAAAGCAAAACGGTGGATTGATGCAGGCCTTGGCCCTGATTTTGGCGGCCTGTATTTTCAACACCAATACCTCATCGTTTATCGTCATCATCGAGAGTGTGGCCAATCATTTCGGCCCCATGGGGATGCAGAGCACCCAGGTCTCCCTGTTGCAGACCCTGCCCTCCCTTTTTTATGATTCCGGCAGTGTTCGGCGGCGGTTTCCTGAAATCCAAGTTCAGCCAGAAAACCCTGACCATGTTTGGCTGGGGGGCTGTATGGATTTTTTTGGCCTGTTGTTGATGTTTATTGATCAATATATTCTGTTCATCATCATTCGGGCCTGCATGGGCTTCGGCCTGGGCATCGCGCTGCCCCAGCCCAAGGCCATTGTGGCAAAGCTCTATGACGGTGAGAAGCGCGCCAGCCTGATTGGATATATCTCCATGGTGGGCGGCGTCATCTCTTTGCTCATCTCCATCAGCCTGGGCTATGTGGCCGCCGTCAACTGGAGATTTGCCCTGCTGCTGTATCCTGTGTTTGCCATCGTGGTCATCATTCTGGTGGGCCTGTTTGTACCCCATCTGCCCCCGGAAAATTTCAAGGCGACCGCCCAGCCCGGCGAAAAGAAAAAAGAGCCTTTGAACAAGTTTGTCTGGGCACTGATCATTGCCGGCTTCTTCTCCTTCATCATCTGCTCTGTGATCCAGGTCAAGACCGGCCAGCTGGTCCAGGAGCGAGGCTTTGGCGGCTCCGTGGAGACCGGCTGGGTGTCCGCCTGTGCCACCCTGGGCACCTTTCACCGGCGGCCTTACCTTTGGCCGGCTGTATCAGAAGCCCGGGCGCTGGATGCTCTGCATCTCTGCGGTGTGTGCCGCGGTGGGTTATTTTGTCCTGGCCTCTGCGCCTGTGCTGGTGGTGGCCTTCATCGGCTCCTATCTGTGTGGTCTGGGATCCGTGGGTACCATCAACCCCTATCTGGTGGCCAGAATTTCCTTCGTGGCTCCCAAGTCCAGAAAGAGCGACGCCATCACCTACATCACCGCCAGCACCTATGGGGGGCCAGTTCTTCGGCACCCTGTATCTGACTGTGGTGCAGGCCCTGTTTGGGCCCAGCGCCAGTGCCGCGCTGATGTCCGTGTCTGGATCCTTCGTGATTATGGTTGTCATTGCCTTCATCTTTATGACCTGCACCTGAGCGCTGAGCTGGCAAAGATCAACGAGTAAGCAAACAAAAAGCCGAGCGCAGTTCCTCCCCGGAGGGGCGGAAGAGTCCGTATGCAAACAAATCGTGTCTTTTCCTGCGGGGGATCGACAGATCATGATATACGGCTTTTTCTGCCCCTTCCTGTGAATGGCGCTGGATAGGAGCGTTATAATGAGAATTACGGTGGCTGTCACCGGTGCGACCGGTGTGGAAATGAGTTATTATCTGCTGAAGGCGTTGCGCAGTGTGGAACACTGCGAGATTCACCTGATTATCAGCAAGGGAGCCCGAACGACCTGGAAGCTGGAGAGCGAGATTCCCATTGAGCAGCTGGAGACCTTGGCGGATGAAATCCATGACGAGCACAATATGGCTGCCTGTGTATCCAGCGGATCTTTTGTAACGGAGGGCATGATTGTCATGCCCTGCAGTATGAAGACGCTGGCGGGCATTGCCGCCGGCTATGCGGAAAATCTGATTGTCCGGGCGGCGGATGTCTGCCTGAAGGAGGGGCAGGAAGGTGGTGCTGGTGCCCCGGGAGATGCCCCTTCGGCAAGATCCACCTGCGCAATCTGAAAGGAGGCGTCGGACCTCAGTGTGTGATTGCCGCCGGTGCTGACCTTTTATAACGGCCCCAAGACGATTGTGGACCAGATCAACCACATTGTGGGGAAAATCCTGATGCAGTTTGGAATCACATATGACAAGTTTGTCCCCTGACCGGCGTGGAAGGGGAGACGGAGTGAACCTGAGGCTCATCGCCGCTTTTTGTGGCTGCAGGTCTGTTTCGGGGACTCAGCGGACCAAAGCCATCAGCTCCTCCGTCTTGCCGATGGCTTTTGCGTAGTCCACCACTTTGAATTGAAAACAGCAGATCGGCTCTGGTGCTGTAATCCGTCAGATCCAGTTTTTAAAAACTCGGAAATCTGTTTGATCCGCTTCAAAATACTGTTCCGGTGGAAAAAACAGCTCCTGGGCGGTGTCCATAATGTGGCCGTTGTTTTTCAAATAGACCAGCAAGGTCAGGGGCATAGTTGCTCTTCCTTCACCAGATCCTGCTCCATGAGTTTCAGCAGACGGGGGCAGGTGATGGGGAAATGCTCATGTCTCCCGATAATACTGCTGGATCATGAAATAGGGCGCATAATCTGCAAAATGGTAGGTTGGCTGGCTGTGCTCAAAATATAGAGGTTCCTGGCAATCGCTGAGCAGGCGGCCGGTTTCTATGGAGTGCCTGGCCTGCATGTAAGCGTTAGGGCACATCATTTACATGATAGAACGGAGCGCTTATACCCGCCAGCGCTTCGCAGTCTGAGAGAAACTTCAGAAAGGCTGGCTTGCCGGCCAGGCTGCATCCCTTGGAGGAGGCGTTTTCAATGACACAGATGCAGTTGTCATAGATAAAAAAGCCGTCTCCGAGGTGATGACTTTCACAAAAAGTCCGAATGGCATACCGGCTGGGAATGCTGCCCGTGCATTGCAGCACATGAAGTGTGTAGGCTCCGGAGCGGCTGATGTTCAGCTCCTGGGCCCGATTTTTGAATTTCCTCCGGGTCGGTAATGCTGCCATTGAGCAGCATAATATAGAACAAAATTTCCTCTTGTTCTGGGTATAGGTGATGTCGGCGCTCTTTTGCAGGCTGGTGTTGAACTTGCCCATGATCTCCTGAAAGCCCTGGATCATGGGCTGTCTCAACCTCCGCTGGGAGCAAATCATCATGCCGTAGCCCAGCACCAGGTGCTCATTTTTCAGCATCACCATCACAACGGTGTGCTGATCCAAGAATTGGCCCTTGGGGAGCACTGTGGTGCCTTGGATATAGAGCTTGCGCAGACAGTCCTGGGCAATCAGATCCATCACATATTCATTGGGCAGGTGTCCGGTGTCCACAGTTTGGGTATACAGGTCCGCCGAGCACTCTTTGGTCTTGCTCCAGCCCAGCAGCTTGAATTCTGCGTCCAGCAGCAAAACGGGTTCTTCATGGTCTGTTCCACAATGGGAAGGATGTCCTGGATGTCGCTTTGCTCCAGAATGGCCCGGTCAATCAGGCCATTGTTCATTTTAATCGTGACAATGGCCTTTTTGCAATGCGTTGAACACAAACCCAGGCTCTGGCTGCAGTGGACCACCAGAACCGAGGAATGCCTCTCGGCACCTGCTCCCAGAGGCTCCGTTGTCGATGCACAGCAGCACGGCGTTTTGATAGCTGTCGTTGAGATGCCCCAACTGCTCTGGCCGGCACAGGTATACATTGGACTGCTTTTAGGCTGTGCCTCGTCGATGGAGTACAATGAGATGGCGTCCACATACATCCCCATGTTTGGATTGCCGAATTTTTCTACGCTGACATTGTCGGCAATAAAGGGGAGCTTGTCCACGAGATATTGTAAGCTGCAAAATGAATTTCAGGCATTTTCATTTTTATTTCTCTTCTTTTCCTGGGCCGGCAGCATGTATGGCCGGAAATTGGCACCGCTGCACTGCAATGATACGGTCTCCCCTTGTCGCGTCTATTGATATCATCATATCTCATATGGCCAAATGAGATCAAGCAGATTGTTGGATTTTTGTCTGATTTTTATGATTTGATGAGATAAAACTTCTCCAAGGGACAGGAAAAACCGCCCTTGAGAAGTTTTTAATGGAAGCAGTCAGAGCTATCGTGGGTGCAACGGAGGAGATCAGCCTTTTTCAAATGTTCGGGCATTTCTTCACAGGCCTGATATTCCACCTTTCTGAGCTTGGTGAAGTCCACCTTGTCCAGCTGGCACCAGGGGTCCCCGCTTGTCGATCTGGGGATGGATTCCACTTCGTTATTGCGCCAGCTGTAATTGCAGGTGGAGCAGAAATACAGTTCCCAGGCGTTGCTGCCGTCAGGGGCCTTGGCCACCACTTCGGCGGTATCATGTAAGCATCTAACACATTTCATATTTGGCACCTCCTATCGGTTACTTCTGCATATCCCGCTGCAGCTTGCTGATCATGTCTCTCAGATCCACAGACTCTTTGTAGGGACGAATGAGCTTGAGGGACGGAACATCCGGCTCAATGGGGGTAGTGGCGTCAATGATCAGCTTTCTGCCAATGAGCACACCGGTATCCGCGGGCAACAGGGGGCAGGCCGGGGGTGCCGGGGATGATGATGACGTCTTCGCTGCCTTCTGACCCGGGTGGACAGAGCCCACATGACCTCGTTGAGGTTGAAGGGATCCACCTCGTCATCCACCACAATGATGTTGCGGCAGTAGTCGGTGCCGTGGGGGTGCTGGCCAGCCGCATGGCGATGGTCTTGGCATAGCCGGGGCAATGGGGCTTGGCGGAGATGATGGTGGTCATGCCGTGCTGATACATGGCGTTGACAGCCTTCACATCGGGCATTTTTCAGCAGGCGATACAGACCGGAACAGGTGTTCAGCGCCAGAATGTTCTCGCTCTCCTTTCGGAGATGCCCGCCAGGCAGATGGTGGCATAGATGGGTTGATCCGATGGGTCACCCGCTTGACGTGCATTCTGCAGGCCTCGGTGACGCCGGAGTAGGAGCCTGGGAACTCGCCGAAAGGGGCCCTCGGGGCAACGCTCGAAGGGCATGATCTCGCCTTCGATGACGAACTCGGCATTGGCGGGCACATCCAGATCATAGAGGGTAGCCTTGGTCAGCTCATACTGAAGTCGCCCATGGCCGCGGCAAACTTGTACTCGGACTCATTTTTGGCCAGGAGAAGTGCTGGCCATCAGTTCCAGCAGAGGATCGTTGCCCAGGCAGATGGGCGATGGGCAGCGGCTGGTTCAGCGCTGCGGCCTCGCCGATGCTCGCCGGCGTCGTGCAGCGGCCCGATGTGGATGCCGATGGTGCGGGGGCCCTGACCTGGCAGCGATACCAGCCCACGTTTTCCCGGTCGATGTCATCGGGATAATAGGGGCTCTTGGTGACGATGCAGGACTTGGGCAGATAGAACCCGCCGTCCAGGGATAGACCCGGTGCAGCGGCAACAGCTCGTACAGGTTCAGATCGTCACCCTCCACGATGACCTCGTGACAGGGGCGTTGTCCACCCATTTCAGCTTTTCCGCCGGAGCCGTCGCCGATTTTGTCCCACAGCTCGCTGACATACTCGATCTGATCCTTCAGAATGGTGTCCTTGGGCAGACCCAGCATCAGAGCGCAGTTGGCGGCGGAGGCCTGAAGGCCGGCCACAATGCGCTGACCCTGTAGCCCTCCAGTTGATCGGTGATCAGGGCCGGGCCATACTGCCCCAGTCTGGGCAGGGCTCTGACCATGTCGTACCACTCAGGTGAAAGCTTGATGGGTTGGTCATATTTGACCAGCTGGCCCTCTTCATCCAATTTGCGGAGAAAAGAGCGCAAATCCTTGAAACTCATGTTTACCCTCCTTGATTTGATCAGCCTGTTTTGGTTGTGCAGCAGCTTACGATTTCCGCATTTTTGTGGGGCATTTTATGCCAATGCGGGCCGTAAATTTACTATCTTTATTATAAAATTCACCGGTTTCACGGTCAATGTGCGGGGCGTTCCGTGCTGCTTGAGCGAGAAAAGCAAAAGTGTGCATGGTGCACACGAGGAGGGGGGAGCCTGGGCAACAGGGGCCCTTTTGCCGGGCCCAGGATTGTGGAAACAGTGAACGCCGGGCACACCGCAAAGGTTGTGCCCGGCGCACGCAGATCTATGGATGAGGGATGAAAGACCGCTGGGACAGAAGATCCTCACAGCCCCGGATAGTCCGGGGACAGGGTGATCTGACGGATGGTGACCCCGGTGGGGTCTACCTGAAAGCGGACCTGGACCCAGCCGGCGGGCAGCTCCATCAGGGGCGCCGGGATGGCGCAGCGGTGCCGTCGGGCCCGGCGGCCCTTGCCCCGGCCAGCCGCAGCTGATAACTCTCCCAGGTGTAGGTGCGGCACAGGGTGGGGTTCTTGACGAAAAAGCGGCACACGGCGTAGCAGACCGTGTCCGACTCCAGGTGTTCCTTCAGCCGGTTTTCCATCCCGCAGGTTGGTGTCGGCGGCTGATCTGGCAGCTGACAGCGCTCCAGCCGGTTCCGTGGGTCATTTTCATAGCGAATACCTCCTGAAATCACATGGTATGGTCGGTCTTAGAATCAAAGTTTCCGGCGTTGGGTGGCCGTCCCACGCCGCCTTCAGCCGCGGCGCGTCGCTGTTGGGAAACTCTAGGCGGTGCCAACCCCGCCCGGCCAGCGGAGCAACCCGTGTGATTTCGGAAAAAAAAAACACTATGCCCGCCAGTGACATAGTGCTCAGATCTCATATGGACACACTACGCCCCTTGGCTCCCTAACATTCCGCAACATAGTGTGTATTTTTTATCATAGCGCGTTCTCCGCGCTTACAGGAGCCATTATATCGATTTTGGACAAAGTCAACGGCGCCAGATGAAAATAGCAGATTAAAAAAAAGGGCTCCGGAACCTCAGGTTCCGGAGCCTTTTTTTCATTTGGTCATCAGCGCATGCAAATCTCGTGGCGCTTGGGGCCGGTGGAGACGATGCGGATGGGGCAGCCGATATGCTGCTCCAAAAAGTCCACATAGGCCTTGGCGTTCTCCGGCAGGTCGGCATAGTTGGTGATGCCCCGGATGTCGCACTTCCAGCCCGGCAGGGTGGTAAAGACAGGCTTGGCCCGGCCCAGCTTGGCGGGCACCGGGAATTTGTCGGTGACCTGGCCGTCGATCTCGTAGCCGGTGCAGACCTTGATCTCGTCCAGATAGCCCAGCACATCCAGGCAGGTCAGGCAGCCACCTGGGTAGCGCCCTGCACCATGCAGCCGTACTTGGTGGCCACGGTGTCGAAACCAGCCCACCCGGCGAGGGCGGCCGGTGGTGGCGCCGAACTCGCCCCTTGTCCCCGCCCCGCGGCGGAGCTCGTCTCCGGCTCTTCTCCCCAAAGAGCTCACTGACGAAGGGCTCGCCGCCGCCCACAGCAGGAAGAGTAGGCCTTGGTGACGCAATCACGTCCTCCAAAGGCGGTGGGGGGGACGCAGCCGCCCACGGCGCCAAAGCCGGCCAGAGTGTGGGAGGAGGTGGTCATGGGGAAGATGCCCAGGTCCGGGATCCTTCATGGAGCCAAGCTGACCCTCCAGCAGGACGGTCTTGCCCTCTTTGAGGGCCTGGTGGACAAAGCCCACGGCGTCACCCACATAGGGCCGGATCAGCTCCCGCCACTCCAGCAGCTGCTGGAACAGGGCCTCAGCGTCCACCGGGGGCTTGTGATAGAGATGCTCGAAGATGATATTTTTCATCTCCACTGCGGCGTTCTCAGCCGGCTCTTGAGAAGTCCTCATCATAGAGGTCGGCCACCTGAATGCCGATCTTGGCATATTTATCGGAATAGAAGGGGGCGATGCCGGATTTGGTGGAGCCGAAGGCCCGACCGCCCAGACGCTCTTCCTCGTAGCCGTCCTGAAGCACATGATAGGGCATCAGGATCTGGGCCCGCTCAGAGATGATCAGGTTGGGGGGCGGGGACCCTGGCTGAGTGATGTCCTTGAGCTCGTTCCACCAGCTTCTGAATGTCCAGAGCCACACCGTTGCCAATGATGTTGGTGATGTGGGGGATAGAAGATACCGGAGGGCAGAATGTGCAGCGCGAACCGGCCATAGTCATTAATAATGGTGTGTCCCGCGTTGGCACCGCCCTGGAAGCGGATGACCACATCAGAGTGCTCCGCCAGCATGTCGGTGATCTTGCCTTTCCCTTCGTCGCCCCCCAGTTGGCGCCGACGATTGCTTTTACCATAGTTGTTCCTCCTGGCACGGGGTTTTGCAAGTTTTGCCCTATCCCGCGCATTCTATGTCAGCTTACCCATTATATAGCATCCATCTTGCCGTTTCAAGCAAAACTTCAAAAGCCTTTACTTTCATGGACTAAAATGTTAACATGATGGCAGAAAAAACAGACAGGAGGCCGGCCACATGTCAAAGGCATCGGACAAGGTGAACAGTCAGGAGCTCTATCGGGCCATCCTGACGCTGCGGAACGAGGACGAGTGCAAGCGCTTTTTCCATGACCTGTGCACCATTGCCGAGCTGCGGGCCATGGAGCAGCGGTTCGAAGTGGCGGTGCTGCTGGAGCAGGGCATGGTTTACAGCGACATCCTGGAGCGCACCGGCGCCTCCAGCGCCACCATCAGCCGGGTGAACCGGGCCCTCAACTACGGGGCGGACGGCTACAAGGACGTCTTCCGGCACCTGCAGGAGCAGGACCCCAAGGATGAGCGCCTATGAGGCTTTGGCCCACTGGTACGACCAGCTGACCGAGGATGTGGACTATGCCGGCTGGGCTGACTGGCTGGAGCGGCACTTCCGCCGGCAAAGTGCCGGTGTCCCTGGTGCTGGATCTGGCCTGCGGCACCGGCAGCCTGTCCTGCGAACTGGCCCGCCGGGGCTATGGCGTGGTGGGGGGACCTGTCGGAGGAGATGCTGATGGAGGCCGCGGAAAACCGCCGCCCTGCCCCAGGACCAGCGGCCCACCTTCCTGTGCCAGAGCATGGACGGCTGGACCTGTACGGCACCGTGGACGCCTGCGTCTGCTGCCTGGACAGCGTCAACTATATCACCGACGCCGCCACCCTGAAGGAGGCCTTCCGCGGGTCCATACCTTTTTGATGCCCGGGGGCGCTTTTCTTTTTGATATCAACACCCCGGAAAAGCTCAAGGCCATGGACGGCCAGACCTATCTGGACGAGACCGAGGATGTCTACTGCGTCTGGCGGGCGGACTATGACGCCCGGCGGAGCCGGATCTGCGCCTACGGGTTTGACCTGTTTGAGCGGGAAGGGGAGCTCTGGCGCCGGGAGGGGGGAACTCCACGAGGAGAAGGCCTGGACCCGGGAGGAGCTGGAGCGCTGGCTGAGACAGGCCGGCTTTGTCACCATTAAAATGTATGGCGACCGGAAGCTGCGCCCCCGAAAGAAGGGGAGGGCAGAATCTTTTTGTGGCCGAGAAGGAAGAACAGTCCGCGGAGGAATTTGCCGCGGCCTTTGCCAAGGAGCGATCACAGATGGGAGAAATCGTCCGAATCATGACCACCGATGGGCTGGTGATGGCCTCCGCCATCACCGGCACTGATATTGTCGCCCGGGCCCGGAGATCCACCACACCAGCCCCCCGCCACCGCGGCCCTGGGCCGGTCTGGCTGGCCTGCTCCATGATGGGCAACCAGCTGAAGGGGGACAACAGCCTCACCCTCCAGATCAAGGGGACGGCCCCCTGGGCGGCATCACCTGGCGTCTCCGACAGCCAGGGCAATGTCCGGGGCTATGCCGTCAAATCCCCAGGCTGATGTGCCCCGGAAGCAGGAGGGCAAGCTGGACGTGGGGGGCGCCGTGGGCGCCGACGGGATCTCTTACCGTTATCAAGGATCTGGGGATGAAGGGAGCCCTATGTGGGCAGCATCGCCCTGGTCAGCGGCGAGATCGCCGAGGATGTCACCGCCTATTTTGCCGAGAGCGAGCAGATCCCAACCGCCTGTGCCCTGGGGGTGCTGGTGCAGGGGGCTCCGGTGAGGTGCTCACCGCCGGGGGCTATCTCATTCAGCTGCTGCCCGGGGCCGGGCGAGGAGACCATCACCAAGGTGGAGGGGGGCCTGCAAAAGGTGGGCTATGTCACCGGCCACCTGAAGGAGGGGCAACCTGGATTCTGCCCTGGATCTGATCCGGGATGTGCTGGGGTGAGTTTTGAAATCGAGATTCTGGAGACCTGCCCGGTGGAGTACCGCTGCTATTGCAGCCGGGACCGGGTGGTCAAGGCGCTGATCAGCATGGGCCCAGGAGATGCGCAGCCTCATCGACGAGCAGGGTCAGGCGGAGCTGACCTGCCAGTTCTGCGACAAGGTGTACCGGTTCAACCGGGAGGAACTGGAGGAGATTTACCGCCAGATGCAGCCCTGAACGGGATAAAAAGGCCCCCCGAAAAAAGAAAAAATAAAAAATGAAAAAATTACCCTTGACATTATCCGGGGCCTTTAGTATAATAATCATCGCCGCTTGGAGATAAGCGAACGACGGGAGCATAGCTCAGCTGGTTAGAGCACATGCCTTACAAGCATGGGGGTCACAGGTTCGAGCCCTGTTGTTCCCACCACTCCAAGACCCAAAACCTGGCCCGGTAGTTCAGTTGGTTAGAACGCCAGCCTGTCACGCTGGAGGTCGACAGTTCGAGCCTGTTCCGGGTCGCCACGCGTTTCAATCGCACCACCGGTGCGTTTTGAATATAGGCTCCTAACGGAGCCAGTCATTTGCCTCTGTAGCTCAGTTGGTAGAGCAGGGGACTGAAAATCCCGTGTCATTGGTTCGATTCCGATCGGAGGCACCACCTCACGCATCGCGTGAGGTCCTGCGGGAGTAGCTCATCTGGTAGAGCGCCACCTTGCCAAGGTGGAGGTAGCGAGTTCGAGCCTCGTCTTCCGCTCCAAAAAGAAAACAGGAGCAAGCAACATTGCTCCTGTTTTCCATATGGCACCATAGCCAAGCGGTAAGGCACGGGTCTGCAAAACCCTGATCCCCGGTCCGATTCCGGGTGGTGCCTCAGGCAAGATCCCAGGGGGGGCAGGAAGATCCTGGCACCACCTGCCTTTTTACGGTTAAAAACGACATTTTTCTTAATGTCATGCCCCTGAGATTGCGTAGTCCGGGCAAATGTGCTATCATAGAGTGAATTATTCTGGAAAAGAACAACGAATGAAAGAAGAAAAAATGAACATGAATTCTTCCATGCCACACTATAAAAAAGATCCCAAAAGGAATTTTTCGAGGACAGATGATTTCGCTGGCACTGGTCGTCTTTGACATTTTTGCCATCAATCTGTCCTACCTGTTTGCCCTCTGGTTCCGGTTCGATTGCAGGGCCTCCATGATCCCCATGCACTACCTGGACGGCTGGCTGCGCAGCGCCCCGGCCTTCACCATTGTGACCATCATCCTGTTTTGCGGTGATGCGGCTTTACAGCAGCCTGTGGCAGTTCGCCGGCAGCAATGAACTGGTGCGGGCGGTGCTGGCCTGTGTACTCTCCACGGCAGCCCATGTGGTGATCTCCCGGATCGCCCTGGTTTCCGCGCCGCTGATCTGGCGGATGCCGGTGTCCTACTTTGTCATCGGCGGCGTGCTGAGACCTTCCTGGTGGTGGGCATCCGATTCTCCTACCGCCTGTTCCGGCTGCTGTTCCACCATATCGACATTGCCGACGACTCCCAGCCCGTTAACGTCATGGTCATCGGCGGCGGCGACGCGGGCCGGATGATTGTCAACGAGCTCAACCACTCCCGCCAGATCCGCCGCCGGGTGCGCTGCATCATCGACGACGACCCCAAAAAGCGGGGCCGGTTCCTCTGTGGGATCCCGGTGGTGGGGGGCAGCGACGGCATCATGGCCGCGGTCAATCGGTTTGACATTGAGCAGATCATCTTTTTATCCCACCGCCTCTCCCGAGGAGAAGCGGGACATTCTGAACATCTGCAAAGAGACCTGCTGCGAGCTGAAAAATCCTGCCCGGCATCTATCAGCTGGTGTCTGGCGAGGTCACCGTCAACGACCTGAAGGACGTGGCGGTGGAGGATTTGCTGGGCAGAGAGCCCATCCAGGTCAACACCAATGAGATCTTGATTACGTCCAGAACCAGGTGGTGCTGATTACCGGCGGCGGCGGCTCCATCATCGCTCTTGAGCTTTGCCGGCAGGTGGCTCAGCACAAGCCCAAGCAGCTCATCATTTTTTGACATCTACGAGAATAATGCCTACGACATCCAGCAGGAGCTGCGGATGAAATATCCCCAGCTCAATCTGGTGACGCTGATCGGCTCCGTCCGGGGACGAAGGTAAGCTGGAACAGGTGTTTTCCACCTATCCCCGGATATCGTCTACCATGCCGCCGCCCACAAGCATGTGCCGCTGATGGAGACCAGCCCCGTGAGGCCATCAAGAACAACGTGTTCGGCACCTATCAGACCGCCCGGCCGCCAGCCGCCACGGCTGCCGGAAGTTTGTCATGATCAGCACCGACAAGGCGGTGAACCCCACCAATGTCATGGGCGCCACCAAGCGGCTGTGTGAGCTCATCATCCAGACCATGGATCAGGACAGCAAGACCAGCTTTGTGGCGGTGCGGTTTGGCAAATGTGCTGGGCAGTAACGGCTCTGTGATCCCGCTGTTCAAAAAAGCAGATCCAGGCCGGTGGTCGGTCACCGTCACCCACCCTGAAATCATCCGCTATTTCATGACCATTCCCGGCGGGCGGTAGGGCTGGTGCTGCAGGCCGGCGCCTATGCCAAGGGCGGTGAATCTTTGTGCTGGACATGGGGGACCCGGTGAAGATTGACGATCTGGCCCGGAACCTGATCAAATTGTCCGGCCATGTGCCTGATGTGGATATCAAGATCAGTATACCGGCCTGCGTCCCGGCGAAAAAACTTTATGAGGAAAAGCTGATGATGGAGGAGGGGCTGCGCCACCCCCAACCGGAAGATCCTCATGGCAGGCCCATCGAGGTGTGGACAAGGAGCAGTTCTGGAAGGCGTTGACCAGCTCAGGAGCTGTGCCAGCACAACAACTGCGATTTTCTGATCTGTTCTGCAAACTGGTGCCCACCTACCATCCGGAGCATGGGGCGCCCTGCTCGAGCGTCAGCCCGGCCTGAGCCAAAATGAGAACACGTCCCACGTTTTGTGTTTCCGGTGGATTTTGATAGAGACAATGGGGGGAGAACTGGTGAAGAGACATTTCTGGAAGTATGGCTGCGCGATTTGCGGTGGTGGTGCTCAGCATTGGCTGTGCCCTGCTTTCGCTGCATGCGCTGCCCGGGGTTTACCGGTTGGAGGAGCCGGAGGGGCCACATCTGTTCTGAATGCAGTGGAGTTTGAGACAGTCAACTGTGAGATGGGCCCGGACGGCACCGTCACCATGACCGAGGGACGATCCAAATCTGATCCTGCATGGAATTGAGCTGACTTCGGGCACCGTCTGCGTGTCCTTTGCGGAGCCGCTGGAGGAGGGGCCTTTGCCCAGTTGTATTACAGCAGAGACAGGACGACCTTCCGGAGGAGGACTCCGTATCCGCGCTGATCCACAGTGGCCAGCAGGAAATTTTTCTTCACCCTGGATGAGGGAACGTATCGGCTGTTGAGGCTTGATATCAACGATGACTATCAGCTCCAGGATATCCGCATTTCCCAGCAGGCGCCCGTGCTGGTCAGGGAAGCGGGTATGCCCGCATCAATTGGCCCCAGTGGCTGGTGACGCTGGCGGTGTTTTTTGGGTGAGGGCCTGTTGGTCGCCTGGAAGTGGGACAAGATCAAGGCCTATTTTGTGGGCAAATACCGGCTGTACTGCCGGCAAAAAACAGTTCTGGCGCAGCATGGCGGTGTTCTGGGGCTTTGTGCTGCTGGCCCTGGCCGGGTGGGGCGCGCTCTGCCTGGCGGGGTGCTGGATCCCACCAAATACACCTGCCTGTATTTCCTTTTGGGCGGATGCACCGTGGGAGGGCTCTTTGCCCTGGAACCAGCACGCAGACCATCCGGAGCGGATGTTTTTTGATCCTGACCCTCTGCCTGGGGCTGGTGTATGCGGCCCTGCTGCCCAAAGCCACTATCGTCTCCTGGATGATGAAACCCACTATGAGCGGGCGTTGCAGATGTCCTATTGCGGGACCACCTATTATACCGACGCGGACGATCTGCTGATCTACCAGAAGGTGTCCAACCAAATCAATCTCCAGACCGACCAGTCCAATACCCAGCAGCTGAACGCGGCATATGAGCAGGGGGCCACCCGGGTGGAGACCGGCGTGGGAGTGTTGGCCACCAGCCTGGCCTATCTGCCCTCCGGCGGTGCCATGTGGCTGGTCAGAGTGCTGGGCGGCTCTTTACGCAGATCTTTATCGCCGGCAGGATTGGAAACCTGATCTGTTATTCGCTGGTGTTCTATTTTGCCCTGAAGCGGCTGAAGCAGGGGAACATGATGGTGGCGGTTTTGCCCTGTTCCCCCTGATGATTTTCTCCGCCAGCAACTATTCCTATGACGGCTGCTGCCTGTCCTTCCTGGCCCTGGGGACGGCGTTCTTCCTGGAGGAGTACCGGCACCGGGACCGGCCCATCTCCTGGCAGAATGTGGTGGGGATGCTGCTGTGTCTGACCATCGGCTGCCTGCCCAAGGCCATCTCTATTTCCCCGTCTTTCTGATGTGCCTGTTCATGCCCCGGGAGAAGTTCGCCTCCCAGGCGGCAACATCGGTGGTATGTGCTGGCGGTGGTGGCGGTGACAGCCCTGGTGGCCTTCACCTTTGTGGCCCCCTTCCTGTTTTCCCAGGGGGGTGCGGAGCAGTTCAACGATACCAGAGGCGGCAGCGATGTCAACGCTGGAGAACAGATCAGCTTTATTCTGAGCGATCCCATCTACTATGCCGGCCTGCTGCTGCGATTCCTGTTTACAGGCTATTTCAAAGCCGACTTTTTTGATTCCCTACGCGGTGTCCTATCAGGGTTATATGCCCGCCCTGCCCACAGGCGTGATCTTTGTGGTGCTGCTGGTGCTGCTGTTCCTGTTCGAGCGGACGGATGCAGAGGAATGCCCGCCCTGAATCGTCCCTCGCCGGCGCTGAGGGCGGCGTCCATGGTCTCCTTCTTCTGTGCGGTGTGTCTGGCGGCCACCGCCATGTATGTGGCCTTTACGCCGGTGGGCTTTGACTGGGTGAACGGCTGTCAGGCCCGCTATATGATGCCGGTGCTGCTGCCCATGCTGATGGTTGTCCGGCTCAATCAGCGGTGGAATCCCATTCCCCGCAAATATCTGAACTTTGGTATCCTGTTTCTGGTGGGGGCGCTGCTGTTTTTGGGCCAGCTGCCGCTGGTGGCGGGCTATGCCCATGTGGTGTGAGGTGGCCTATGAGCGAACATACCTTTGTAATCTGTGCCTACCGGGAGAGTCCCTATCTGGAGGAGTGCATCCAGTCCCTGCGGGGACAGACGGTGGCCTCGGAGATCCTGATGGTCACCTCCACCCCAATGAGTTTGTTCGGCAGATGGCGGAACACTATGACATTCCGCTCCATGTCAACCCGGGGCCCGGGGGAATACCCAGGACTGGAATTTCGGCTATTCCCAAGCTACCACGCCCTATCTCACCATCGCCCACCAGGACGACGTCTATCTGGAGCATTACACCCAGCGGATGCTGGATGCCATGAGGCGGGCGGACAGGCCCCTGATCTACTTTACCGACTACGGCGAGCTGCGGAGGGAAAACCGGTACTGGACAACGGGCTGCTGAAGGTGAAGCGGCTCATGTTGACCCCCCTGAAGGTCAAGGGTTTTTCAGGGCAGCCGTTGGGTCCGGCGCAGGGTGCTCTCCATGGGCTGCCCCATCTGCTGCCCCCTCGGTGAGCTTTGCCCGGGAAAATCTGCCGGAAGTGATTTTTTGAACACGGCTATCGCAGCTGTGAGGACTGGCAGGCCTGGGAAAAGCTGTCCCGGCTCCAGGGCTCCTTTCTCTATGATCCCCACGGTGCTGATGTACCACCGGATCCATCCTGGCTCCGAGACCTCCGCCATCATCGGGGACAACGCCCGGAGCGGAGAAGAATATGAGATGTTCCGCAAATTCTGGCCGGCGCCGGTGGCCCGGGCGCTGATGAAATTTTATGCCAAGGGCCAGAAGTCCAACACTTTGTGAGGCATGAAGATGAAGAAACTCGTGATTATTCCCCGCATACAACGAAGAGGAAAAGTATTTTATCCACGGTGCAGGATGTGCTGGATCACGCCCAGGGTTTTGACTACGTGGTGGTCAATGACTGCTCCTGGGACAGCACCCGGCAGGTCTGCCGGGAACACCATCTGAATCTGCTGGACCTGCCCATCAACCTGGGCATCGGCGGCGCCATTCAGACCGGCTACCGTTATGCATTGGAACACGGCTACGATATGGCGGTGCAGATTGACGGGACGGCCAACACGACGCCCGTTATCTGCAGGCCTTGGCGGACAAGCTGGAGGCGGAGGGGCTGGATATGGTGATCGGCTCCCGGTTTATTGAAAATCAGGGGTTCCAATCCTCCCGGGATACGGCGGTTTGGCATCCAGTTTTTCAAGGTGCTCCTCAAGTTGCTGTTTGGCACCACCATCACCGATGCCACCTCGGGCATGCGGCTCTGTAATCGCCGGGTGCTGGAGCAGTTCAGCGATGATTACCCCAGGACTATCCGGAGCCGGAGACCGTGGCCTGGCTGCTGCGCCGGGGGCTTCCGGGTGCAGGAGGTGCCGGTGGTCATGCGGGAGCGGCCAGGCCGGCGAGAGTCCTCCATCAATCCGGCTGAAATCCATTTATTATATGATCAAGGTGAGCACTGCCATCCTGATTGAGAGACTGAGGTGAGCCTATGACGTTAAAAGCGCAGATCATACTGATTGTCATTCTTTGGTTGCCCTGATTTTCATTATCAGCCGTCGTCCGCAAAGGCAAGATGCATCTGAAATACGCCCTGCCCTGGCTGGCCTGCGTCATTGTGTTGGCCATCCTGGTGGCCATCCCCAACGCCATCCAAGGCCTGGCGTCCCTGCTGGGGAATTTACAGCCCGGTCAACATGGTCTTTTTCCTGGGCTTCGTGTTTTGCTGGCCATCGTGTTTGTGCTGACCATGTCCCTGTCCAAAATGACCGCCCGGATCCGGCAACTGTCCCAGGCCATGGCCCTATTGGAAAATCGGCTGCGGGAGGAGACTGGCGGACCAGCAGGAGGAGAAGAAAACCGAACCATAAAACCAGCATAAAGCTCCAGAGGTGTTTCCCGGCCCGGGGGGGCCTCTGGGGTTTTCACGTTTTCCCAGCGTGTAACACTTTGTTGTTGAGATGCATTATATTTAGTGATATAATACTACGGTTAATGATGAGTTTTCTCAGCACAGAGAGGAGACATCCCTATGAAAATTGTCGTTTTGGCCGGTGGATTGAGCGGGGAGCGCAACGTATCGCTCTCTTCCGGCACCATGGTGGCGGAAGCCCTCCGGGAGCAGGGCCATCGGGTGGCCCTGGCGGACCTGTTTTCGGCCTGGAGGATTACACCCGGGACGCTGGAGGACCTGTACGATGCCCCCTATCCCGGCCCAGTGGAAGCGGGTGGCCCGGGAGACTCCGGATCTGGAGCAGGTGCGCCGGCCCGAAGGACCAGAGTGCCAGCATTTTCGGCCAGCGGATCGTCGAGCTGTGCCAGACCGCGGATATTGTCTTTCTGGCCCTCCACGGGGACTGTGGCGAGGATGGCCGGCTCCAGGCGGCCCTGGCCATGCACGGCATCCCCTACACCGGGTCCGACTATTTGAGCAGTGCCATCGCCATGAACAAGGACCTGACCAAGAAGCTGGTGGCCCCCCTCGGGGGGTCATTACCCCGGCCTGGCAGTCGGTGGAGCGTATACCGAAGGGGACATCCCACCTGGTGGCACAGACCAAGCTGCCCTGTGTGGTGAAACCCCAACGCCAGCGGCTCCTCCATCGGCGTCTCCATTGCCCACACCCAGGCGGAGCTGCGGGAGGCCCTGGAAGTGGGGGTCAAGTTCGGCGGCACCTGTGCGTCATCGAGGAGTACATCCAGGGCCGGGAGATCCAGATTGCCCTGCTGGAGGGGAAGGCGCTGCCCTCCATTGAAATCATCCCCAAGCAGGGCTTTTATGACTATGAGAACAAGTATCAGCCCGGCGCCGCGGAGGAGGTGTGCCCGCCCCCATTCCAGAGGCGTGGGAGCGGCAGATTGCCCAGGCTGCCCAGACCGTGTTTGAGACAGTGGGGCTCAGCGTTTATGCCCGGGCGGACTTTATTGTCACCCCCGACGGCACCCCTATTTCCTCGAGATCAACACTCTGCCCGGTATGACGCCCACCAGTCTCGTGCCTCAGGAGGCCGCTGTGGTGGGCATCTCCTACGGAGAGCTCTGCGAGCGCATTGTAAACGCATCTTTGAAGGCAAGACGAGGATAAGACTATGGAAGCATTGACGCTGAATCAGATCGCCCTGGCGGTGGAAGGCCGCCTGGTGGGCACCGGCATTGACGGAGAAGCCACTGTGACCGAGGTGTGCACCGACAGCCGCAAGATCAAGAAGGGCTGCCTGTTTTGCCCCTGGTGGGGGAGAATTTTGACGGCCATGACTATATTGCCGCCGCCCTGGAAAAGGGGCCGCCGGCTGCATCACCGCCCGGGGGGTGGAGGAGCGTCTGCCCGGCAAGTTCTATATCCAGGTGAAGGACACCCAGGATGCCCTGCGGGATCTGGCCAGCTTCTACCGGCGCATGTTCCCCATCCCGGTGGTGGCGGTGACCGGCTCCGTGGGGAAGACCACCACCAAGGACATGGTGGCGGCGGTGCTGGGGGGAGAAGTTCCAGGTGCTGAAAACCGACGGCAACTTCAACAACAACATTGGCCTGCCTCTGACGGTGCTGCGGGCTCAATCCGGAGCCATCAGGTGGCGGTGCTGGAGATGGGCATGAACCACTTTGGGGAGATCGACTATCTGACCCGGATTGCCCGGCCCGATGTGGCCATCATCACCAATATCGGCGACGCCCACATTGAAAATATGGGCTCCCGGGAGAACACCCTGAAGGCCAAGTGCGAGATTTTCAACGGCATGACCGCCCTGGGCAAGGCCGTCCTCAACGGGGACGACCCCCTGCTGCGCACCCTGGAGGGCAAGCTGAAGCAGGAGATCACCTGGTGCGGCGGGGGAAGAACTGCCCCTGGCGGATCACCGACCTGCAGGAGCACTGGCAGGACCATATGGAGTGCGTCCTCCACACCCCCCCACCACCAGCTGGGACCAGACCATTCCCGGCTGGGGGCCATATGATCTACCCGCCACCATGGCCGCCGCCGTGGGCCGGATGTTCGGGCGTCACCGACGAGCAGATCCGCCGGGGGTATCTGGAGTTCGAGCCCACCAAGATGCGGATGGCCATTCTGCATCAGGGCAACAATATCACTATTTTGAACGATACCTATAACGCCAATCCCCAATCCATGCGGGCGGCGGTGGACATCCTGTCCAAGCAGGACTGTGCCTACCGGATTGCCGTGCTGGGCGATATGCTGGAACTGGGCGAGCTGGGCCCCAGCCTTCACGAGGGCGTGGGCCGGTTCCTGGGCCAGGTGGGCATCGACTGCCTGGTCACCGTGGGCAAGCTGGGCGAATGTATCGCCGACGGGGCCGAGGAGGCCGGATGCAAGGAGATCTACCGGTGTGCCAACCAGGCGGAGGCCCAGATCGCCCTGTCCGCCGTGCTGCGGCCCGGCAGCACCGTGCTGGTCAAAGCCAGCCGGGGCATGAAGTTCGAGCATCTGGTGGAGTATTTGGCGGAAGTGACACCGGAGTGTGAGGAATGATTGATATTTTTGGTCTCCGATCTGGTGAAATCCTTTCCAGATCGGGGAAAATATATTGAATGGCGTCACCTTTCATGTCAATGAAGGGGGAGCGGGTGGGTATTCTGGGCAAGAACGGCTCAGGCAAGACCACCCTGTTTAAAATCCTGACCGGGGAATATGACTACGATGAGGGCCAGGTTACCCTGGCCCCGGGTAAGCGCATCGGCCTCATCTCCCAGATTCCGGTGTACCCCGAGGCGTACACCGTGGAGGATGTGCTGGACACTGCCTTTGAACGGATCCACGCCATTGAGGAGGAGCTGAAAAGCCTCACCGACCGGATGGCGGCGGGGGAGAGCGATGAGGCGCTGTTGCGACGCTATGACCGGCTGTCTTCGGGCTTTGAGCAGGCCGGGGCTATGACCTGGAGGTCCGGGTCAACAAGGTGTGCAACGGCCTGGGCATCTCCACGGAGATGCGGCAGCGGCCCTTCTCCGCCCTCTCCGGGGGCGAAAAAAAGACCCGGATCAACCTGGGCCGGCTCATTTTGGAGGATACCGACATCCTGCTGCTGGATGAGCCCACCAACCACCTGGACCTCCACGCGGTGGAGTGGCTGGAGGACTATCTGTCCCACTTCAAGGGGCACGGTGCTGACCATCAGCCATGACCGGTATTTCCTGGACCGGTGCGTGGTGGACCGGATCATCGCCCTGAACGAGGGCAAGGCGGAATTTTATTCCGGCAACTACAGCTTCTATGTGGTGGAGCAGGAGCGCCGCTACCAGGAGCGTCTGAAACAGTATGAAAAGGAGCAGGCCAAGATCGCCCAGCTCACCCAGGCGGCGGAGCAGATGCACCTGTGGGCCTTTATGGGCAACGACAAGCTGCACAAGCGGGCCTTCTCCATGGAAAAGCGTATTGAGAAGATGCGCACCACCGACAAGCCCCGGCAGGAGCGCAACCTGACCATGGGCTTCCAGTCCACCGGACTTCAAAGGGGACATGCTCTTCACCCTGGAAGGGGTGTCCAAATCCTACGGGGATCACACCCTGTTTTCCGACCTGGAGCTGGAGGTGCTGGGGGGCGAGCGCATCGCCCTGTTGGGGGACAACGGCACGGGAAAATCCACCCTGCTGAAAATTTTGCTGAAGCAGGAAAAGCCCGACGCCGGCGGCGTCCGGTTCGGCCCCACCGTCAAGGTGGGCTATCTGCCCCAGATCGTTCACTTTGACCATCCGGAGCGCAACCTGGTGGACACCATGATCTATGAAAAGGACTGTACCGCCCAGGAGGCCCGGGACCAGCTGGGCGCCTTCCGGTTCCAGGGGAGGACGTGTTCAAGCCCGTCAACACCCTGTCCGGCGGCGAGCTGTCCCGGCTCAAACTGTGCATGCTGATGATGGACAGCATCAACCTGCTGGTGCTGGACGAGCCCACCAACCACCTGGACGTGTCCTCCCGGGAGTGGATTGAGGAGGCGGTGGAGGCCTTTGACGGGGCCCTGCTCTTTGTCTCCCATGACCGCTATTTTCATCAACCGGTTTGCCCAGCGGATCTGGATTCTGGAAACGGCAAAATCACCGATTTTCGGGAGATTATGAGGCGCTGCGGGCCAAGCAGGCCCGGGAAGAGGAGCTGCGCAGCGTGCTGAAGCCCGCCGCCGCCCCAAGGCCAAGCCCAAGCCCAAGGCCAAAAAGCCCAAACCCACCGGCGGCACCAAGAACCTGGAAAAACAGCTGCGCACCCTGGAGCAGGACATCGCCAAGGCGGAGGAGCACATCTCCGAGCTGGACAGCCAGATGGAGGCCAACGCCTGCGACTATCAGAAGCTCCAGGAGCTCAGTGAGGAGAGAAGGCCACCGCCGAAGAGAACCTCAACGGCCTCTATGAGCGCTGGGAGGAACTCTCCCTACAGCTGGAGGAGCTGCAATCGTGATGAAAGTGCTGCGCCGGATTCTGCTGGCGCTTCTGGCCCTGTGTGTGCTGGGCTACGCCTCCCTGGAGGCAATTGGTGCTGCTGGGCTGCCGGGACGAGACCGGCCGCAATGCCCCGGTGATGATTGTGCTGGGGGCCAAAGCTCTGGGAGGACGGCCCTTCACCGGCCCTGCAGCGGCGGCTGGACAAGGCCTATGACTACTGGCAGGACCATCCCGGAACTTGAAATCATTGTCAGCGGCGGCCAGGGCGCCGATGAGCCTGAGCCCAGGCCCGGCCATGGCAAACTACCTGGAGGACCGAGGGGTGCCGACAGACCAGCTCCATCTGGAGGACAGGCCTCCACCAACACCTCGGAAAACCTCCGGTATTCCATGGAGGTATGGTGGAGCTGGGCTATGACCCGGCGGACACCCCGGTTATCGTGGTGTCCAACCGTTTTCATCTGGCCCAGGTGCGGCTGCTCTGCCACCGCTATGGCCTGACGGCGGACACTTTAGGAGCCCCCATGCCGGATCCCAAAGTCCGCCCTCTATTCCTATGGCCGGGAGGCCCTGGCCCTGCTAAAATCGTTTTTGTTTGATTGAGGTGTTCCATGACCGGAACGGCTGGAACAATTAAATCACCGATATGAGGAGCTTTCCGCCCAGCTCTCCGCCCCGGAGACCTATGGGGACCCGGACCTGGTGGCCCGGCTCAGCCGGGAGCAGCAGGAGCTGGAGCCGGTGGTGACCTGCTGGCGCAGTCTGACCCAGTCCCAGGCGGAGCTGGAAGAGGCCCAGGAGCTGCTCCACGACCCGGACCAGGAGGGTGCAGGAGCTGGCCCGGGAGGAGTTCTCCCGCCTGAAAACCCAGGTGGAGGACAGCTGGAGGGGAACAGCTGGAGTGCTGCTGTTGCCCCCAGGATCCCAGCGACGAGAAGGACGTGGTCATGTGGAGATCCGGGCCGGCGTCGGGGGAGAGGAGGGGGCCCTGTTTGCTCACTCCCTGTGCCGGATGTATGCCATGCGCCGCCGCCAAGGGGTTGGAATTGTCCAGACCGCCAGCACCAACGAGACGGAGCTGGGGGCGTCAAGGAGGCGGTGTTCTGCCTGTCTCGGCCCCGGAGCCTACGCCCACCTGAAATTTGAGAGCGGGGTCCACCGGGTGCAGCGGGTGCCGGAGACCGAGTCCGGCGGCCGCATCCACACCTCCACCGTACCGTGGCGGTGCTGCCCCAGGTGGAGGAGGCGGAGTTCCACCTGGACCCTGCCGACCTGCGCATCGACACCTTCCGCGCCTCTGGGGCGGGGGGCCAGCACGTGAACAAAACCGAGTCCGCCATCCGGGTCACCCACCTGCCCACCGGGCACCGTGGTGGAGTGCCAGGACCAGCGGAGCCAGTACAAAAACAAGGACCGGGCCCTGGCTATCCTGAGAGCCCGGCTCTACGAGAACGCCGTCCGGGAACAGGAGGAGGCCATCGCCGGCCAGCGCCGCAGCCAGGTGGGCTCCGGAATGCGCAATGAGCGCATCCGCACCTACAATTTCCCCCAGGGCAGGGTCACCGACCACCGGATCGGGCTCACCCTGTACAAGCTCGGCGGTCCTGGACGGGGACTTGGACGAACTCATCGACGGCCTGATCCGGGCCGACGAGACACAGATGAAACGAAAGGAGCGAAGAACCATGATGCACTATCGACCGGAAACCATCCGTTTTTCCTTAGGGACACCGACAAGGCCGCCGCCATGCTCCTGAAGGGGGGCTGGTGGCTCTGCCTACCGAGACGGTGTACGGGTTGGGGGCCGCCCCTGCCGAGGACGGCCCGGCCTGCCGCATCTACGAGGTCAAGAAACGGGACCCCGACAAGGCCTCTGCCGTCCACGGTCACCGGCATGGAGATGGTGGAGAAGTACTGCCAGAACATCCCCCAGGACAGCGCCTACCGCCTGGCGGAGAAGTACTGGCCCGGCCCGCTGACCATGATCCTGGAGGACAAAGGGGTGGTGTCCCCCGCCACCACTGGGGGGGGGACACCTTGGGGGTCCGTTGCCCCAACCACCCGGTGACCTTAGCCCTCATCGAGGAAGGCGGGGTTGCCCTGGCCGCTCCCTCGGCCAACCCCGCCGGCCAGCCCAGCCCCAAGACCGCCCAGGAGGTGCTGGACTACTTTGACGGCCACATGGAGGGATCATCGACGGCGGCCCCTGTGCCCTGGGGGGTGGAGTCAACCATTGTGGACCGGCTGCTGCGGCCCGGCGGGCTGCCCATGGAGGACCTGGAGGAAGTGCTGGGTGAGGTGGAGCTGGATGAGGCGGTCACCCGCCAGATGGGGGAGGGGGGAAACCCAGGCCCCCGGAATGAAATACCGCCACTATGCCCCAGCGCCCCGGTGACGGTGGTCACCGGCACCCCAAAAAATCCGCCCAGTATATCCGTTCCCAGCTGAACGGCGACTGTGGCGTCATCTGCTTTGACGAGTTTTTGCCCCTGTTCTCCCGTGACCGCCCGGCCCTTCGGGTCCATGCAGAACCGCCGGGGAGCAGGCCCAGCGGGTCTTTGACGCCCTGCGCTCCTTTGACGCCACCCCGGTGAAACAGATTTTTGCCCAGTGTCCGGATACCACCGGCCTTGGCCTGGCGGTGAGCAACCGGCTGAAAAAGGCGGCGGGGTTCCACACGGTGGACGCGGACACCTTTGCCCTTCGCGGAACAGGAGCACTTTTTGCTCTTCGGCATCACCGGCGGCACCGGGGCCGGCAAGACCACGGCCCTGCGGGAACTGGGCAGGCTGGGGGGGCTCCATGTCATTGACTGCGACCAGGTCTACCATGAGCTGCTGCTGGGCAATGACCAGCTCGGCAGGAGCTGTCCCGGCGGTTTGGCCGGGGCATCTTCTCCGACGAGGGATTGGACCGCAAAAAGCTGGGAGAGCTGGTCTTCTACGATCAGGACGCCATGGCGGATCTGAACCGGATCACCCACAAATATGTGGAGGAGGAGACCGACCGTCAGATTCAGACGCCCGGGAGGCCGGGATGCCCGGGGCAGCGGTGGACGCCATCCTGCTGCTGGAGGGAGATCTGGGCAAACGCTGTGACGTCACCGTGGGTATTCTGGCCCCGGTGGAGGACCGGGTGAAACGGCTCATCGCCCGGGAGGGCATCACCGAGGAGGGTATGCCCGCGCCCGGATCGCCGCCCAAAAGAGCGACGACTTCTACCGGCAGAACTGCACTTACATTTTGGAAAATGATGGCGCCCAGGACCGCTATGCCCGGGAGGCCAGAGACTTATTTCAGAAGATATTGAATGGAGGAACACATCATGAGTGAAGAAAAAAAGGCCTGGGAGGCCCGAAAGGATCAGCTCTTCCTGGACAAGAAGAGCGGCTATGATCTGCTGGATGAGCAGCAGGTGGTGTCCATGACCGACTACTGCGAGGGCTATAAGGCCTTCCTGGATGAGGCCAAGACCGAGCGGGAGGCGGTGGACGCCGCCATCGCCCAGGCCCAGAAGCAGGGCTTTGTGCCCTATGAGCGGGGCATGGCCCTCAAGAGCGGGGACAAGGTGTACCGCTCCAACCGGGGCAAGTCCCTGCTGCTGGCGGTCATCGGCCGAGGCCTCCCTGGCCGAGGGCGTCAGATCGGCGCCGCCCACATCGACAGCCCCCGGCTGGACCTGAAGCCCCTATCCCCTCTATGAGGACGGGGACTTCGCTCTGCTGAAGACCCACTATTACGGCGGCATCCGCAAATACCAGTGGCTGTCCATCCCCCTGAGCTCCACGGCGTGGTGATCCGCAAGGATGGCACCCTGTCCAGGTCCGCATCGGCGGTGAGCCTGGCGATCCGGTGCTGGCCATCGCCGACCTGCTGCCCCACCTGGCCTCCCAGCAGTCCCAGAAGCCCCTGGGCACCGCGGTGGACCCGAGGATCCTGAACCTGTTCGTGGGCAGCCGCCCCTATCCCGGATCCGAACAAGGCAGCGACCGGGTGAAACTGGCGGTCATGGACCTGCTGAACGAGAAGTACGGCCTCATCGAGGCGGACTTCATGTCCGCCGAGCCCTGCGCCGTCCCCGCCTACAATGCCGTTGACGTGGGTCTGGACCGCTCCATGATCGGCGCCTACGGCCAGGACGACCGGGTGTGCGCCTATGCCGCCCTGAAGGGCCTCTTTGACGCCGAGAAGCGCCACAAGACCGGCGTGTGCATCCTGGCCGGACAAGGAGGAGATCGGCTCCGACGGTGTCACCGGCATGCAGTCCCAGGCCTTCGACACCTTCATCGCCGACCTGTGCGACAGCCAGGGCGTCCCCTGCGGGAGTGCCTGGAGCACTCCTTCTGCCTGTCCGCCGACGTGACCGCCTGCTTCGATCCCAACTATGCCAGCGTGTACGACAAGCGCAACTCCAGCCTCATCAACCGGGGCGTGGGCCTGTGCAAGTACACCGGTTCCCGGGGCAAGGGCGGCGCCTCCGACGCCTCCGCCGAGGTCATGGGCTATGCCCGCCGGGTCTTTGACCAGGCCGGCGTGCTCTGGCATGTGGCGGAGCTGGGCAAGGTCGACGTGGGCGGCGGCGGCACCGTGGCCACTCTACATGGCCAACCGCAACATTGACACCGTGGATGCCGGCGTCTCCGTGTTGGGCATGCACGCCCCCCTTCGAGGTCACCGGCAAGCTGGATTGCTATATGTCCTATCGCAGCATGAAGGCGGTCTTTGAGGAGTAAACTAAAAAACAGCGCGCAATTCTGCCCAGGGGCAACAGCAACGCTTGCCCCGGGCAGACGAGTATACCAAAGAAGGAGGCGAAGCGGGTGAATAAGCTGGTACAGTCCCTGCTGCGGGCCATCTCACAACAGGACCCGGACCTGAAGCGAAACTATGGGGCGGTGCGGCGGCTGGAGCAGGTGTCCCACCCCTACTTCAAGCAGGTGACCACCAACCGGATGGATCGGGTGCTGCATCTGGAGGGCGGGATCTGTTGGCCCGCTCCTTCAGCCGGGACGGCAAGGTGGCCCCGGTGCTGCTGTTTTTTCCACGGGGGCGGATTTGTTACCGGGGATTTTGACAGTTACAGCAATGTCTGCGCCACTCTGGCGGCTCAGACCGGCTGCAAGGTGGTCTCGGTCAACTACCGGCTGGCCCCTGAGCACCCCTTTTCCCGCCGGGGTGGAGGACTGCTACGAGGCCACCCAGCAGATTCTGACCCACTGCCGGGACTGGTATCAGGTGGAGCCGGACCAGGTGACCCTGATCGGAGACAGCGCCGGGGCCACCCTGGCCTGTGTCACCTCCTTTTGAGCCGGGACCGGGGGGCATCCTGCCGGCAGGACAAATCTGATCTATCCCGCCACCTGGTGCGACTACGGCCCGGATACCCCTTCGCCTCGGTGGCGGAGAACGGGACGGATTATATCCTGACCCGGAAAAAGCTGCCAGGACTATATGGCCCTCTACGCAGCCACCCCGGAGGATAAACTGGACCCCCGGTTTGCTCCGCTGCGCAACCAGCGCTTTGACGGGCTGCCGGACACCCTGCTGCTGACCATGGAATACGATCCCCTTCGGGACGAGGGGGGAGGAGCTGGGCCGGAGGATGAAGGCCGCCGGCACCAATGTGCATGCCTATCGAATTCTGAACGGCATCCACGGGGCCTTCCGGCTGCCGGTACGGCAGCCGGTGTCCGTCTCCATCTACCGGCATATCAGGGGGTTTTGAGACGCCAATGAAACAGAAACGCAATAATTTGCAGTGGAGTCGGCTGGATAACGCGGCCCGGATCTATCCGGCCCTGGCCAGCCAGAAGGCCACCCGGGTGTTCCGGCTCTACTGTCAGCTCAACGAGCCTGTGGTCCCGGATGCCCTGCAGCGGGCGGCGGACCGGGCGGTGGAGGCCTTTCCGGAGTTTGCCCACACCATCCGCTCCGGCTTTTCTGGAACTATCGGGAGGACGCCGGGCTGCGGCCTATGGTCCATGAGGAAAACCAGACCCCATGCCAGCCCCTCTATTCCGCCAATGTCCATGAATTGCTGCTGGACATCTCCTATTACCGGCGTCGGATCAATTTCGAAATTTTCCATGCCATTGCCGACGGTTTGGGGGCCTCGGTATTTTTCCGGGCTCTGGTGCTGTATTATCTGGAGGAGGCCCACCCGGATTTGAAGGGCTGTGGTGGGACGGGAGATCCTCACCGGCGGGAGAACCCTGAGGATGACGCCTTCCGGCGCTATACCGGCCAGTACCGGGGAGAGGGTACCACCTCACTTTTGGGCAACCGGACCGGAAAGGTCTACCGGTTTCAGGGCCAGCGGATGCCAGACCGGCGGCAGCTGGTGACGGAGATCACCGTCAGTGCCGCCCGGATCCGGGGGGCCGCCAAGGAGTATCACGCCACGGTGACCGCCTTTCTGTCGGCCCTGCTGCTGCTGAGCATCCGGGAGACCATGCCCCCAAGCGTCGGGACCGGATCATCAGCCTGGCGGTACCGGTGGATCTCCGGGGTCATTTTGCCTCAGACACCCTGCGGAATTTCTTCTCCCTGGTGGAGGTGCGCTATGATCCCCGGCAGGGGAGCGGAGAGCTCCGTCAGGTGGTGGAAGAGGTGCGGCAGGTACTGGAGCGGGAGCTGACAAAGGGAAAAACTGGGCAGTAAAATCACCCATCAGGTGGCCATCGGCAACAGTGCCACCATTCGTTCGGTGCCGTTGCCCCTGAAACAGCCGGTGATTCAGCTGACCAAGTGGATGGCGGGCGCAACTCCACCATGGTGTTTTCCAACGTGGGCCGGATGGACTTTCCGACCGAGACCCGGCCCTGGGTGGAGCAATGCGGGGCCTATCTGTCCAGCACCACCCGGCAGCTGGTGCTTTGCAGCTATGGGGACCGGATGGTGCTGAGCTTTGCCGGGTCGCTGGTGGAAAAGGACGTGGAGCGGGCGCTGTTGCGGCGGCTGAACCAGTACGACCCGGAGGTCACCGTGGCCGCCAACTACGGCAGGGAGGTGTGGAATATCCCATGAGACGGTGCGAAATCTGCGGGGCTAAGCTGACAGGTCGACGCAAAATTTGCCCTCTGTGCGGCCAGACCCTGGACAGTTCCGTGACCAAGGAGGATTTTGAGGTTTACCCGGAGGTGCCCATCCGGCTGACCTACCGGGGCTGAACTGGATCATCAGCCTTTGGGGCGTGGTGATGCTGGCACTGCTGGTGGTGCTGAAACTGACGGTGTTGCGTCGGATGCCCTACTTCTGGCCCCTCTGTGTCTGGGGGGCGGGGGGGCCCATGTCATCCTGCTGGCAGGGGTGCGCAAGTGGCGTAACCTGCCCAAAAGCGTCATGTATGCGGCGGTGGCCTGCGTGCTCATCTCTGGCGCTGGATCTGCTGACGGGCTGGCGGGGCTGGAGTCTCAACTTTGTGCTGCCCATTCTGGGCGGCGGGCTGGAGAGCTTCTTCTTTGCCCCTGTGTGTATCGGTGCGGGGAAAACAATACAGCGCCTACGGTATTTACTTCTTCCTGTCCTCCCTGTGGGTGGCGACGGTACTGATTCTGGCGCTGACCGGCGTTATCACTCTGTGGCTGCCCACTTTGGTGGCCCACCCTGCTGGCAGCCATTCTGATGGTTATTCTGACTGCCCTCCAGGGCCGAGACTTCCTGTCGGAGCTCTCTCCGACGGTTCCACATCTGAGAAAATACAGCCAACGCTGCGGACGGCATCCGATCAAGGATGCCGTCCCGCAGCGCTGCAACCGGAAAAAGAGTGGAAATATTTTTAGTACTTATGTTAATATATTATCTGTATCGCTATGTCTGTCGGGAGGTACGACCATGTTTTATCTCTACACCGCGTTCCTGGGCCTGGTCCAGGGAATTGCCGAATTCCTGCCCATCTCCAGCTCGGGACACCTCTCACTGCTGCAGAACTTTTTTGCCTCAAGTCGGTGGAGGAGACCAACCTGTTTTTGGATGTTTTGCTCCATCTGGGCACACTGATATCCGTTTTCATCTATTATTGGCATGACATTGTGGATATGATCCGGGAGTTCTTCCGGGGCTGCAGTGCCCTGGTCCACCCCATCCCGGGAGAAAAGAACCTCCCGCGGCCCGGCGCATGGTGCTGTTGGTGATTGTAGGCACCTTTGCCGCTGTTTGTGATTTTGCCCCTGAAAAAGTACATCGACGGCCTGTATTCCAACACCTGGTTTATCGCCTGCGCCCTGCTGTTTACCGGCTGTCTGCTGTTTTTTTCTCCGACCGATCGCCCGGGGCAGAAAGACCGAGCGCAGCATTTCTCTCGGCCGGGTGGTTTGATTGGCTGCGCCCAGGCGGTGGGCCACTGTGCCCGGCCTGTCCCGCCCGGCTCCACCATTTCCGCCGGCATGATGCTGGGTTGCCGCAGAGATTTTGCAGTTCGCTTTTCCTTCCTGTTGTCCATTCCGCCGTACTGGGGGCCAATATCCTGACCCCTGGCGGACGCCATTCAGGCGGGCATTGACTGGAAGCCGATGCCGGCGTATCTGTTGGGCGTGGTTATCTCCGCGGTGGCGGGGTATTTCGCCATCCGGGTGGTCAATCTACTGGCCGACAAGGGAAAATTTGGTGTTCGCCTATTACTGCTGGGGCGCTGGCTTTGTGGCGTTGATTTTGAGCGCTGTCCTCTGATCAGCAGCGTTTACTTCCGAGCATTTGAAAGGAACGAATTATGTCTACTTCAACTTCAAGATCCTCCCGGACCGGAGGCACGAAAAAGAGCAGCACTTCCAGCCGCTCCACTAAGAGCGGCAACAGTCGGTCCGGAAGGGGACTTCCAGCCGCTCCACCGGCGGAACAACTCGGAAGTCCAACACCAGCCGCAGCCGGACCAGCTCCAGAAAAGAGCAGCCGGAGCAGGAAGGAACAGCCCAAGCCCCTGCGCCGGGAGATCGCGCGCTGGTCTGCCTGCTGCTGGCGATTTTTGCCGCCTTTGGCTATTTCAAGATTGATGCGGTTTTTATCACCTTCTTCTGCAACCTGCTCAGGGGCCTGTTCGGTTACGGCTTCTGGTTTGCGTTTCATGCTGCTGGTCAGCAGCGGTATTCTGATGTTTCACCGGGGCAGACCGGTGCGGCGTCGGCTGATCAGTGCCCTGCTGGTGCCCTTCCTGTTTGGTGGGCTCATCCATGTGCTGGCCGCGGCGGGACTTTGGCCTGGGCGTCAAGCAGATTCCGCTGCTCTGAAGTCCGGCCTGAGCTGACCAGCGGCGGTGTCATCAGCGGGATGGGTTGCCCAGGCGTTCTGTAAGGTTTTCAGTCGGATTAAGCCGCCATCCTGTTCTTGATTGCGCTGTTCTTCTGCAATATGATCATCCCGGATTACCTCGGTGGACACTTGGGACGGCATCAAGTCGGGATTTGCCGGCCTGCATCGCTACTTCCAGGAGCGGCCCGCCTAAGAGGAAGAGGATTACGACGACGGTTACGGCGATGAGGAGCCCCAGGAGGAGGAGCCGTGTCCGCCGGGGCAGAGCGTCCCCAAGGCGGATGAGGTTCCCGTCCGGGGAGCCCCAGGAGCGCACGCCGCCGGTTTCCCGGAGCCGGAAGCGCTCCGCCATCGACATTCACTCTGGAGGAAGGCACGGGAGCAGTGCCGCCGCGGCGCAGCCCCGGAAGGAGCACGCTGAGGGTTATTTGACAGCAAGCCCAAAAGGTGCCCCACGAACTGGAGCAGGAGGAAGGAAGGAGGCCCGGGAGACCCCGGCCGCGGCCCGGGCAGCCCAAACAGGATCGCTGGTGGGCCTGGATCTGAAACCGCCCACCATTCCCGAGCCTGGAGGTGGCGGAGACGTCCCACGCTGTGGTGGAGGCGGAGCAGGGGACCCCGTGGGAGATGCCCAAGCCTGTGACGCCTGGTCCCACTCCCTGTCCAGACGCCGGTCGGTAAGGTTGCCCCCGTGTGGTGCGGCAAGGTGGAGGCCCGGAGGAGCCCTCCGACCAGCGGAAATCGGAGGCAGCGGTGGCCGCCGCCCGGGCCCGGATGGGGGCCGACTCGATACCTATCAGTATCCCCCGGTCTATCTGCTGGACAAGCCACCGTATCCAACGCCGCCGCCGCCGACGAGCTGCAGAAAACCCGGAGCCGCTGGATGACACCATTCAGTCGCTTCGGCATTGATGCCAGGATCATCACCGACCCGGGGCCCCTCGGTGACCCGGTACGAGCTGGAGCTGATGCGGGGCGTCAAGCTCAATAAGCTCACCAACCTGGCGGGGACATCGCCCTGTCTCTGGGTGCCCCCAGCGTCCGTATCGCCCCCATTACCGGCCGCAACAGCGTGGTGGGCGTGGAGGTGCCCAACCAGCTGGTCACGCCTGTGCCCATTCGGGAGGTCATTGACTCCCGGGAGTTCCACCCACGTCTCCAAGGTGGCCTTTGCCGTGGGCAAGGATATCTCCGGCAAAAATGTGGTGGGCAATATTGCCAAAGCCCCATATGCTGATTGCCGGTACCACCGGTTCCGGTAAGTCGGTGTGCACCAACTCTCTGATCATTTCGCTGCTCTATAAGGCCAGCCCCGAGGATGTCCGCCTCATCATGGTGGACCCAAGATGGTGGAGCTGGGCATCTATAACGGCATCCCCATCTGCTGATCCCGGTGGTTACCGACCCCAAGAAGGCGGCAGGTGCCCTGCAGTGGGCGGTCACCGAAATGATGAAGCGCTATCGGCTGTTTTCTGGAGGTGGGAGTCCGGGATCTCTGGCCTCCTACAACAGCCCATATGCTTCAGAAGGGGAAGAGAAGCTGCCCCAGGTGGTGGTGGTCATCGACGAGCTGGCCGACCTGATGCTGGTGGCCGCCAAAGAGGTGGAGGAATCCATCTGCCGGGTGGCCCAGATGGGCCGTGCCGCAGGTATTCATCTTATCATCGCCACTCAGCGGCCCTCCGCCGATGTCATTACCGGCCTGATGAAGGCCAACATCCCTAGCCGCATCGCTTTCTCCGTGGCCTCCTCCCCTGAGTCCCGCATCATCCTGGACACCACCGGCGCCGAGAAACTGGTGGGCAAGGGGCGATATGCTCTACGCCCTCTGGGTATCGGCAAGCCGCTGCGCGTCCAGGGCTGTATGATCACGGATGAAGAAGTGGCCAAAGTGGTGGAGTTCATCAAGGAGAACAGCACCGCCAACTATGACGACTCCGTCATGCGGGAGGTGGAGTCCAACGCTGAGAACACCGG
>VOFC01000343.1_pt1 | contig 36001 bp, 54 predicted proteins | sample 5384161 | NCBI WGS metagenome assembly VOFC01 (sample SAMN12384722, study PRJNA508395) | human gut metagenome | isolation source: healthy gut B | host: Homo sapiens | reverse complement strand
CTGGAAAATATCATGGTCTCCCGCCGCCTCTTCCCGCTCTTTTTCCTTTCTTTTCACGCTGTTTTACTGTATATTCCATCTGCTTCCGGTATTCGCTCGGTGTCATACCGCGGTATTTGCGGAATGCGCGGATCATCGCCGTCTCATTGACAAATCCATTGTGATAGGCAATCTCCGTCAGCGTTGCGCCGCTGTGCATTTCCTGTACGGCATGCGCCAGGCGCACCTGCGTCACGTACTCCCGAAATGATACACCGAAATACTGCGGAAAGACTCCGTGAAATATAGGCACGGCTCAGATAAAGATGATCCGCCAGATCCTCCAGCGTAATCTCTTCCCGGCAATGCTGCAGAATATAGTCTGATGCCCGCTGAATGCGTTCCCTTCCGCCCCGGCCCTGTTCCACCTTTTCCCCCGGATGTAAAGTAAAAAAGCAGATCCTCCAGAAGCGCCGTCACACGGCTTTTCATATAGACCGGTTGTTCCTCATTATTCTTGTACATCTCAAGAAAGATCCGTGCCATATCCCGCCGGATCAAATCAAATTTTTCCTGCTGATCTTCCATATAAAAAAACGACTGACATTTGACTTCACATTTCAGCAGCTTAATGTGAAATGAATCAATCGTCTCCGCTGAAACGCAGAGCGACAGAGCAAGTCCGTCTTCGTCCAGATCCAGGTCACAGATCTGAAACCGGTTGATCGCAAAGATAGATCCCATCGGGAGATTGTGAACTTCCCCGTCCTCGTAGCTGACTCTTCCCTCCCACGAAGCAGAAATAAAAGTTCAAAATCCGGATTCCACAGTTCCCGTTTCTTCTCCGGCCGGAGTAGCCGAAAACGGAATCCCGGCATTTCCTGTTTTGTTCCTCTCATCATTATGTCTTCGTCTCTGTTGTCTCTTTCCATTCCACACCTCATAATAGATTTTTTTTATTGTATTGTACCACAAAAAGATCCCACAAAAAGATCTTCTCCTTTTGTGGGACCGATTTTTCGGTTTTTGTTTTAGTTTTTGCAATTATTCCTTCACCTTCAGAACCAGACACTGATACGGCTGCAGACGGATCGTTCCCTCGCCTGCCGCGCAGGTGTCATAGTTATTCAGAAGTACTTCTTCGATTGTATCGGCAAACGGCAGTGTAATGCCATCCGCAAGAGAAGTAGTAAGGATCAGAATATTATTCTTCTCATCCTTCCTGCGGTACGCCAGAACGCCGCTTACCGTCTCGTATTCCGGAATCAGCGTTCCGTAGAGGAAGGTTTCTTCCAGATCTTCACGTCGTCTTACTGCCACCATTTTGCGGTAGAACCACAGCAGGAAATCAGGATCTTTTTCCTCGGCCTCATAGTTCAGTTCCGTATAGTTTTCATTCACCGGGAACCACGGTGTACCTGTTGTGAACCCCGCCTCAGCAGATGCATCCCACTGCATCGGGGTTCTGCTGTGCTCGCGGCTCTCGCGGTTGATCTGCTCGAGCGCTTGCGCATCCGTTTTCCTTCGGCAATCAGACGGTCATAAATAGCAAACGTCGGTTTGTCGACGAATCCATGAATGGACTGTTTCGGGTCGTCGCGCATGCCGATCTCCTGTCCCTGATACAGAAATACAATACCCGGCAGGAAGAAATTGGTGACCGGAAGCATCTTTTCGCTGTAGACGGTTCTGGTCCTCCGGCATCAGGAACCGGTCAATGATGCGCGGTTTGTCATGATTTTCGAGGAAGTTGCAGAGCATACCGCGGCCATCCACGATTTTCTGCGCCGCAAAAGCTGATCGCGATAATCGTCAAACAACGCCACGGTATTGCCCCATTTCGGGTTGCGCACATTGTCGAAGGTGTGGCAGAAATCGAAAACAGACGAAAAACTGCCGTTTTCCCCAATCACATTCTCCACATCCTCCGGTCCCATGTGATCGTACTCTCCGATCGTCAGCGCATCGGTCGGCGCGGTGCGCTCCTTCATTTCACACAAGAATATCGGCAAGACCGTCTACATTGTTGAAAATACTCGAACGCCATATTGTACTCGTCCGGTCCATCCGGCGGAAGGTTGGTGTACTGATAATTCTTTTTCAGATGGCTGATCGCATCAAGACGGAATCCGCCAAGTCCCAGATCCATCCATTTTAAAATCATCTCATAAATTTCTTCCCGCAATTCCGGATTCTCCCAATTGAGATCCGGCTGCTCTTTTTGTGAAGATGTGGAGGTAATACAGGTTATCATATCCCGGTACTTTCTCCCATGCGCTGCCGCCAAAAATCGACCGCCAGTTGTTCGGCTCTTTGCCGTCTTTTCCTTCCCGGAACACATAATACTTTCCGTACTTTCCAAACGGATCTTTGAGTGCCGCCTGGAACCATGCGTGCTGATCAGAGGAATGATTCACGACAAGATCCATCAGGATGCGGATGCCGTGTTTTTTTTGCCTCCGCGATCAGCTCCTTCATGTCCTCCATCGTTCCAAACGACGGGTCAATGTCCATGTAATCGGAAATGTCGTATCCGTTGTCCACCATCGGGGATGCAAACACCGGACAGAGCCAGATGACATTGGCTCCCAGTTTTTCTATTTTGTCAAGATGACGGATCACACCTTTCAGATCTCCGATTCCATCTCCGTTGGTATCCTGAAAACTCTTCGGATAAATCTGGTATCCAACCGTTTTTGTGCCACCACTTTTTCTCCATTGCTTTTCTCCTGTTCTTTTTGTTTTTATGATGCGGGCTGTTCTTTAGGTTTACCGCAAAACCTATAGTGTTTTCACTATATCACAAAAGAATGGATTGTGCTACTTTTTTTTTTTTGATTTTTCCTATGTTCGCCTTACCGTTACGGTTCACTGTTTTTTTTCATCAGCGGCAAAATCACGCAGGAAGCAGCTTTTCCGCCCATATGAATGGTCTGATGGGCAATTTTATTCTCCGTTTTTTCCGACCACAGCCCTTTCTGATTGCTGTGAACATGATACTGCGGGAAGTCGGAGGAGGAAACATCTACACGAATGCGGGAACCCTTTGGAATCCTGTATACAATATTCCACATAGTAATCTGCACCTCTGCCACGCTGCCCGGTTCATAGGCTCCGGCCTCCGTTTTTCCCTGCTCCAATGTTGCAATCGAGGAACGAATGTTGTACGCTTTTCCTTCCGGCGTTACCTCCATGATTTTAGCGGTAAATGCCGTATCCTCGCAGTCACTTTCCACGAACAGGCGGACGGAGGCTTTTCCGTTCAGCGTGAAAGTTTCTTCCAGCGGTTCTGATACAAAACTCAGGACATCCTCACGATAGTCCGGTTCCGGCTGGAGATGGCTGCCGATCTGCGGCATCGTATGCAGAAGGGCTTCTCCGCCGATACTCTCGACGGGAGTGGCCGGGTCAAACGTGTAGTTCCTCGTTTTTCCTGTTCCGGCGTGTCTGTCCGCAGTGTTTTCTCATCCAGATACAACGTCATGCTTCCCGCAGTTCCTTTTTCTCCCAGTCCGTCGGATACGGTATCAATCCACCGGTCTGCTCCGATTTCATAGGCACGGATCCGCTGTGTCGGGATTTCTTTTTTGTTTCAGCGTCAGCTCAAACCATTCCAGCATCTTTGGAATTTCTTCATTCTGCGGGTGCAGCACCTCTTTGCCCTCGAGGCAGATCTGGAAAAAGTGGTTCCAGGCGCCGATTTCGAGCCAGCTGTGCTGTTTTGTTTCCTCGTTCAGCCGCTCCCACGTTTTCATACTGCTGCCGTGGTGATGATCGTACCAGCCGCTTAAAAAGATAAATCGGAACCTTCGTTTTTGATGGAATTTCCCGCAACTGTTTCCACCAGCCCGTCTGCCAGAGTGCCGCATCCGGGTTCGGGCTTGTGATGTATTCGCGGTAGGACGGAACACGCTGTCCCCACAGCGCCTCGTCCACTTCAATCTGCGGCAGATAACGGCAGCTTTCGCGATAGTCAGCATTCACTGGTTTTTCCGCATTTTCCATCGACCATGCGGTCAGGATATCGTGGCGGAAGCAGCCTTTTCGTAGGCTGATAAAAACGATCCGTTCCATAGTCCTCCAGAAACATTGCGGCAACTTTCCCCTCCGCGGCATCGGCGAAAGCCCAGCCGGTCATACTTGTGTAGGAATGGCCCCAGTAGCCTAAAATTTCGCACCATGGCTGCTCCACAAGGTAATTCATCGTGTCGATGCCGTCGTTCCGTTCGTTAATGTTTGGCTCCCATTTTCCTTCCGACTGCTCCCTGCCGCGGCAATACTGGTAGACATACACATAACCCCTGTGCGCCAGTCCCTCGCCGTAGGCACGGTGAATACGGTCGTTGCCCGGATAGCAGGTACGAGTCAGGATGACGGGATATTTCTTGTTTTCTCCCTGATCCGCCTTCCTTGGAAAATAATAGATTGTGTGCAGCTTCACACCATCGCGCATCTCGATCTGGCTGTCTTTTCTTTCAAATGCTGCACAGCTTTCGGAAACGCCGCTTTTCGCAAACTGTTCCTCCACGCGTTTTACCACTGCCGCCATAAAAAATCTTCTGCCATCGCCCTATACCTCCATTTCCAGCAGTGCCATGCCGAGTGTCTTTCCATGTTTGTCCAGCGCCAGCGATCTTGTGACACCGCCGCCGAGTGTCTTGTCGAGGACAAAGTTCAGCGCATGGATTCCGTCCAGTTCGTAGCGGGTTACTTTTCCGTGGCAGATTTCGCGGAAGTATTCTGCTACGCGTGCTTCTGTTACTTTTTCTTTCAGCATTTCATAATTGTTCTCATCATATGGGATCACCGAAATATTGGAGATCTCGCCTTTATCGCCTGTTCTTGCATGTGCAATCTCTTTTTAATTTCATCGCCTTATACCTCCCGGAATGTAACTTTTGCTTCTACTGCATCGCGCGGCACAAAAAAATTGAGCAGACCGAGACAATCTCGGACACCCGTTTCACCGCTCCGCCGCCTCCTGCGGGACCGTTGGTATAGAGCCTCCACCTCGTTTGCCAGCAGAACGGCATTTTCCGGTCTTTCGTTCTGCCTGCGGCGCGGAGACGCACTTCACACGGAGTTCCACTTCCGATCTTCTTGGAAATTGCATCACGATACAGGGAATTGCATCCGATAAAATCAGTACGGTACTCTTCCAGCTCGATGCCTGTCAGTTCAATCCGCTTCTCCAGAATCTCTGCCGCCAGCTCCGCCCGTGCCATACAGTTGCTTCCGCCGTAGGAAATTTCACCCTCACCGATGAAGCAGTCCTTGTAGCCGACACTCACTTTCAAAGTTTCCGGTCTTCCATGCGTTGTCGCATGCTCGGCGCGAACCTGGTTTTCCCCGATCTGCCGGAACGTCACCTTTGAAAAAGTCCGCTGTTGCATCCGGGGTCAGGTAAGCCTTTGGGTTGTGGATTTCGTAGATCATCTGCTCTTTACAGGTATCCACACTCACCAGTCCGCCACTTCCCTCGACCTTTGGCACGGTAAATGCGCCTGTCTCGTCAATCTCAATGAGCGGAAATCCAAGTTTCCACAGATCCGGCATCATCCTTGTAGCCCGGATCCGCAAAATAGCCGCCTGTCACCTGTCCGGCACACTCCAGCAGATGGCCTGCCAGAACCGCCTGTCCCATCTGATCCGGGTTGTCGTCAATGTTCCATCCAAATTCATATACCAGCGGTCCGATCGTCAGTGCAGGATCGGAAACGCGACCGGTAATGACAAGATTGGCACCCTCTTCCAACGCTTTTGTGATGCCCTCCGCACCCATATAGACGTTCGCAGAAATCAGAACATCTTTTTTCTCTTTTAACAGCGTGCCATCCTCCAGCACTTTTTCATTTTCATACTTGTCCAGCTCGTCTGTAATATCATCGCCGGTCACACAGGCAATCTTCAATCCACCGACACCCAGTTTTCTGGCAATTTCACACGTCAGTTCTGCAGCAGATACCGGGTTTGCAGCTCCCATATTGGTAATGACTTTTACTTTGTTTTTCGCCATCAGCGGAAGAATTTTTTCCATTCGGTAGTCGAGCAGCTGGTTGTAACCCTTCGACGGATCTTTCTCTTTGTCCTGCTGCCCGATCGCAACGGTGCGTTCCGCCAGACACTCGAAAATAATGTAGTCCAGGTCTCCTTTTTCCATCAGCTCCACTGCCGGCTCAATGCGGTCTCCTGCGTAGCCCGCGCCGCTTCCGATTCTGATTTTTTTCATGTTCTATGGCCTCGCTTTCTTTGATCTGAGATCATTGTAATGCGATATCCGGGCAGATACTACAAAAGGGATCGTAATTTCTAAAATTTTAGAAATCATGATCCCTCTTTTATGTGAGTTCTGTTACAGCAAAGACAGAAAATACCACAAAGCCCCAAAGCTGCAGAAATTCCGGCATTTCATTCTCCTTCTGTCTTATTCTTTGATTTTATTATATAACGTTGCCAGCGAAATTCCGAGTTCCTTTGCCGCTTTTTGCTTCCCTTCCATATCCCGTCCGTACAGCAACAACGTATTTTGGATCTCTTGCCGTTCAAAGCGGCGCACCCGCTCTTCCAGCGTCATGTGAGCCTCTGATTCCCGTTTTTCAAACTGTACGAGACTCGTCACAATTGAGATGCTTCCGCGGATCTGATGCTCTTCCCAGATCGGATAAACACTTGCAAAGTATTCCTGCGTTCCCTCTCTCCGCACCATTCCCTCGACCGGGATGCCGCTCCAAATGACTTCCGGAGCAATGGCAGATTTGCGGTAATCCGTGATTTTATGACCTTTCGCGGTTTCAAGCGGAACGCCGATGAAATCGCTGTAGACCTGATTGAAGAACACAATCCTGCTGTGCTGATCGCAGATCAGGATTCCCTGCTGTAGAGATTCCAGAACGGAATGTACCTGCATTTTTCGTTCCTCCCGTTTTCTCTTTCTGTACTCTCGGAGTCTTTCTGTCATGAGGATATTTAGCCCTTATACTCAAATGTCTTGTATAAATAGATCACATTCTCAATTTTATCTCCACGGTCGCAATTACATTTTGATACCACATGGCACCACCATACCTTCCGGCAATTTTTAACTTTATTGCCACAAAGTATGGACTCAGTTCAAAAAAACGCACGGCAGGAAATCCCGCCGTGCGTCCATAGATTCTGATTTACGCTTAAATTATTTAAGAGTAACTTTAGCGCCTTCAGCCTCAAGTTTAGTTTTGAGCTCTTCAGCTTCTGCTTTGGAAGCACCCTCTTTGAGGACTTTCGAGCACCGTCAACTACTTCTTTAGCTTCTTTCAGGCCAAGTCCTGTAGCTTCACGTACAACTTTGATAACTTTAACTTTGTTCGGGCCAACCTCTGTCAGCTCTACGTCGAACTCGTCTTTCTCCTCAGCTGCTGCTGCATCGCCTGCTGCTGCTGCAACTACAAACGCCTGCTGCTGCGGATACGCCGAACTCTTCCTCACATGCTTTTACAAGATCGTTTAACTCTAATACAGATAACTCTTTGATAGCGTCAATAAACTCTGCGGTTGTTAACTTTGCCATTTTATTTTCCTCCTTGGATATTTTCTGAATAATGTTCTCAGGCTGCGTATTTCACGCTGCCCGCTTGAGGCTTAGGCCTCTGCTGCGCCGCCTTTGGACTCTGCGATCTGGTTGAGGACGCGAGCCAGGTTTGCGATCGGGGACTGGATGCTTCCAAGCAGTTTGCCAAGAAGTTCTTCTCTTGACGGAACGTTTGCCAGTGCTTCCATTCCAGCTTTGTCGTAGTAGTTTCCTTCTACAACACCAGAAACCATCTCCAGTTTCGGAGCGGTTTTTGCAAATTTAGCGATGATTCTTGCCGGAGCCGTTGCATCGTCCTTGCTGATTGCGATAGCGTTTGTGCCATCCAGGTCTTTGGTAAGAGACTCGAAAGCAGTACCAGCGAATGCACGTTTCATCATGGTATTCTTGTATACCTTGTACTGAACACCAGCTTCTCTTAACTCTTTACGCAGCTGAGTATCCTGAGCAACGGTTAATCCGCTGTAGTTTACCAGCAGCACGCACTGTGCGCCTTCTACCTGTGCGCTGATCTCTTCCAGGACCGGCTTCTTCAGATCGATTTTTGCATTGATTGCCATGATTGCACCTCCTTGTAGTATTTCGTACCTACGCTTTGGAAGTATAAAAAAAGCTCTTCGCGAAGATTGGCGAAGAGATCTCAAAATTCCATAACATGAACCTTGTGTAACTTCTCCTCGGCAGGCGTTTGAAACTTACGCCTTGCGGCACCTGCTGTCTTCGGCGTGATACAGGTGATATGATATCATATGTGAGGCGGGTTGTCAAGATCAAAATAGACTTTTTTCATATTTGTGCAACTTCATCAAAATATGCGTTCTATTTTTTCAAACCGTTTCTTCCTATACCATGTTATACTTACGTTGTTGTCGCCTCCCAAACTGGCAACAGGAAGGGGGTGAGCGCATGTCTATACTTATTTCTCTTATCGTTTCCGTTGTAGCAGGTGTAATCAGCTACTATATCTGCAAGTGGCTAGACGGAAAACATGGCGACAATTAGCCCAGGCGGATGCCCTTCCGTAAAAATAGGGAAGAACCCCCAGCAGTTGCCGCTGCTGGGGGTTCGCTTTGGAACACATGTCACTTAATTCTCTTATCAGCTACACATACTATATCATATGCAGAATCGAATTTCAAGATTCCTCTCCCACATTTTTATTTCACCTTCACCAGTCTCACCGCCATATACGGTCTTGACGGCATGTCGATCGTAAATTCTCCGCTGTGGCGGCCTGCCGGGGTGATGGTCATGTTCCAGGTGTCGATGACTTCCACATCAAACTCCTGGCCTTCCGGCATGTGGAACGGGCGACGGCATGGGCGGTTGGCTCCGAAATAGTACATGATACAGTCTTTTCTCGGATGGCTTGCGCCGTTCGTGCAGCAAGTCTCATCAAAGAATGCCGGAAGCGGCTCCATATAGCCTCCGTTTTCTTCCATAATGTCCAGCAGGAACTGAATACGCGCCGGGCTGCCGCCCTTCAGCTCTCCGCCGTGTGACCACCAGATCACACCGTTTTCATTTTCATACGTCTCTCCGTGCTGTCCATATCCGCCTCTGGTGTATGCCTCCCAGAACCGGCGTGTCATCTCCTCGCCGCTGATATTTCCCCAGCCGAACGGAAGATTTCCTTCATATGCAATCTCATCGAGCACGCACGGTTTTCCATACTGCGGGCGCCAGATTTCCACATTTTCTGCGGTGCGGTACAGATCGATTCTCTGCAGACTGCAGTGCGTGATCCATCCCCTGGAATGATCGTACATGGTCATACAGTTGTGAATGGAGCGCAGATGGCGGTACGGATCCTGACGGCAAACGGTTTCGGCATTGGATTCCCACTCGGATACCGGTTTCCAGCGGAACAGGTCAAATTCATTTGCCATAGCCCACCAGACATTGTGGTATGCGCTGAAACGGTTGACAACGTATCTTAAATAAAAGTTCTGCTGCTCCAGATTCATGCGGGAATAGCCCCAGCGGTCGTACGGATGGAACAAAATCAGATCTGCCTGGATTCCCATGGTGCCAAGGCGTGCGATCGTGTTTTCAATATGTTCAAAATAAGAAGGATTCGGACGGGTATAATCCCATACTTCATCCGGGTTTTCGATCATGGCATCAATGCCGCCGAACATATTGCGCGGCGCTTTTTCCAGCTTCTCTGTCTCAAAGTCAGACGGAGACCACGGAGAATTTTCACGAATTTCAAACGGATACTGTGCCGGCTCTTTTAAATTGTAGACATAGTGTTTCGGGAAAAACACAGAAACGGATCTTGTTAAACGGAGAGGACGCAAGACTCTCATACGTTTTCTCCTGTGTCTCCTTACTCTGCAGCTCCCACACATAGCAGGTCGTACCGCACGGGTAGTATTCCTTTCCGTCATCGTAAGCAAAATGGTAGGTGTTTGCTACCCGAACCGGACCGTGCCAGTTTTCATCGGCTGCGCTGACCTCCACCGTCACCTTTGCCTCATCGCCCCAGCTTGTTACTGCGGTAATCTCATACGTTCCTTCGCAGGATGGCATAAAGCGCAGTTTGTATACGCCGTTTCCATCATAAAAGCCCTCGGCACGCTTTTCCTCTGCCTGGCCTGCCATCGTTCCTTTCACCCACTGCTCCGCAAACGGATTTCCCTCGGACGGTCCCCGGAAAACCAGTTCTGCAATTCCATATCGTTTTACATGTTCGGTATAAGACTGTAACATACGTTCCACCTTTCTAAAATAAGTATTGCTTCGTATCGTGATAATTTAATTTTACTAAATACATTTTGAATAGTCAATCTTTTTAAATTCAATTTTTAAACAATAATTCAGTTGTTTTTTTATTACTTTTGCCGGTATCCGTTTCTTTTTTTCCTTGTATTTATTGACGTTTTTTCACTTTTTATTGTAAACTTTCCCATAGAGTCTGCCGGACCTTTTGCTGAACAGTTCCGGCATTTTCTTTTTATCTGGCTCAAAATTCAGCATATATCTAACATGTACAGGAGAGGAGATGGTCCTTTGAAAAAACGCTTTTCCAAAATTTCCATACACTCACTTGGTTTTCGTATTTTTGTTCTGCTTGCAGTCATGATCGTCCTTTTTTGCGCGCTTGTCGCGTACAACAACACAGCCGCTTTCGGTCTGATGCTGGAGCGGATCCATGAGAACTCGGAAAATACACTGGTTCTGTACCAGAAAAGCCTGGATGAAAATCTTTCCCGCCCCGAAACCTATCTCTATGTTTTTGCTTTGAATGATGCCGATCTCCTTTCGCTCCGCGCAGCAGAACCACAGACAACCAACTGGTATATCACATTAAACCGAATCAAAAAAGCTTTGAAAACGCAGCACCGAACTATACCGTAGACGGCTTTTTCTGTTATCAGGAAGCCACAGATGCCCTCGTTCTCTACGACCAGACCACCAACCCGACACCGTTCCTCTGGAACTATATCCGTGAAATCGCCAAAACAGAGGATCCGTCCTCTGTATGGAATCTCAACGAAATCAACGGGAAATATTACCTTGTCCGTATCCTGAACCTGAACGGATATCTGCTCGGCGCGTACATTTCCACGGATACACTCCCTCGGCACTCTGGTCGATACCAAAACGCAGGACAGCCTTCTGTATTTTTCCGATGGTCCCCTTCTTCTGCGCACCCCGTCAAACGATGTCCGCCTGGAGGCTCCCCGCTTGAAATGGCGACGGTATCCTTCCTACGAAATCGACGGAACCTCCTGGATGGCTGTTTCACATGAACTGAACGAAACACCGCTGTCGCTGACCCTGCTTTTAAAGGCTTCGGAATACACCAAATATCAGAGCAGCTTTTATCTTCTCGCCCTGATCGTTTCGCTCGGTCTGTTCGTAGTCTGGCTGCTTCTGTCTGCCTCCCTATACCGCTGGGTTCTTCACCCGGTTCACATGCTGACGCATGCGCTGGAACAGCTCCGCGGCGGTGATCTCAAGGTGCGGATTCCGGATGACGCTATGCTCGACGAATTCCGGAAAATGACGACCGCTTTCAACGATATGGTCGAAGAGATCGATGATCTGAAAATCGCGAATTACGAAAAACAGCTCGCCCGTCAGAAGCTGGAAGCGCTTTACCTGAAGCAGCAGATCACGCCGCATTTTATGATCAACTGCCTGAACACCATTTATCAGCTGACTGAAAATAACCATGCGGACCTGGCACGGCAGATGCTTCAGAACCTGAGTGTACATCTGCGCTATACGCTTTCCTCCGGCCAGACCGTCTCGCTTTTAGAAGAGCTAAACCTTGTAAAAAACTACGTGGAGCTTTCCTCCATCCGCTATCCCGGCGCGCTGCGCCTGCTCCCTTCCTGCGAAGAATCGCTGCACAATGCAACGGTTGTGCCGCTTATGCTCCTGAACTTTGTGGAAAACACGATCAAATATGAGGTCGTTATGGGGAAAGTGCTGGACATGCATATCGATATCACCGCGCAGGAAGAAAATCAGTGCACCCGTCTTCATATCTGTATCTGGGATACCGGATGCGGTTTTTCCGAGGATATACTTGCCGTGCTGCAAAAGCTTGATACCTATGTAAACTCCGAGCAGGAACACATCGGCATCACAAACGTGGTGCTCCGCCTCCGCCAGATTTTTCCCGACGCAGCTTTTGCCTTTTTGGCAACCGCCCCGGCGCAGGCGCTCAGATTACCATTGATTTTCCTTACGTTCCCTTTTCCGCATCGACGGATAACCGGAACAGCTAAAAATATGTTTTGGGAGGTTATTATGAACCTGTTAATCGTAGACGATGAATATTATACCGTCGAAAGCATTTCCAACAAAATCCGCACACTACGCCCGGACTTTTTGAGATTTTCTGTGCCTACAATCTGACACAGGCATTGGAAATCTTTTCCACGCATCCGATTGATCTGATGATTTGTGATATCGAGATGCCCGGCGGTTCCGGCCTCGAACTGCTGGACCAGATCCGTCCAGGCACACTACGAAACCGTCTGCATTTTTTCTGACCGCCTATGCAAAATTTGAATATATTTCCCGCGCTATGAAGCTTTCCAGCAGTGACTATCTGTTGAAGCCGCTGGACGACCATGCTCTTCTGGAAGCTCTTGACAAAGCCTGTGCGCAATGTGAAAAGCAGCAGAAGGACCGCGTCAACACCCTTCATGCTAATTACTGGAAGGAAAGTGAGCTCCCGCTTGCAGAGCAGTTCTTCCTCGACCTGCTAAATGGCAGTATTTCCTCTGCTCCTTCCGAAGTGATGGATGAAATCCGCTATCGCCGTCTGAATGTCGAACTGATTCATCAGCCCCTCTGTCCGCTTCTGATCCAGACCGGACAGACGAACTCCTTTTCTCCGACCGACAACCGTACCCTGTATGAATTTGCCTTAAAAAATATTGCCGGGAATATTTTTTGAACCCGGCGAGCTGCCGCTGACGATCCGTGTGCTTGATGGTTTTTATCTTCTGCTTCTCCCGGCCTCCACACACTCTCGGGACGCCGTGATTGGCCGATGTCGTCAGGCCCTGACCGACTTTGTGACACACTTTTCCGTTCTCGATCAACTTTTTTCGTTGATCAGAAGGTCTGTCTCCCGGAAGACCTGCGAAAAGCTTTTCTTTCCATGAAAGCCTTCGCCGGAAAGAACGTCACCTACGAAAATCACGTTTTCGATCTTGCCGCTGAAACCGAAGCTCCTGTTCAGACGCCTTTTCAGCCGATTCCATCTGACCGCTGGTCCGATCTTCTCACATCCGGAAGAACGGAACAGCTTCAGATTGAGGTTTTTCGCTTTCTTAAATCAGACGAAAAGCTCCGGCACTGCTACACGGGAATTTCTGACCGGCTTTTACTATCAGTTCCTGCAGCTGCTGTTTCGCCAGATGGATCATCCGGGCAGCGAAGACGAAGCCTTCCGCCGCCAGATTACCGTTGCTTCCCCGGAGCAGACCTTCTCCTCGTTTGGTGCTTTACGAGAATGGATTTCCGGCAGTCTTCTGCTGTTCGCCCAGAGCCGTCAGGCCGCTGCTTCCCAGGATACAGCCGTTGCTACCGTAAAAGCGTATATCGAATCGCACCTCTCCGAAGAGCTGGACCGCGATACACTTGCCGCCATGGTGTATCTGAACGCCGATTATCTGTCCCATCTCTTCAAAAAGGACACGGGCAGTTCCCTTATCAACTACATCATCGACCGGCGCATCGCACACTCCAAGGAGCTTCTCGCAAAGGGCGAGATGAGCATCCGCGATATTGCCATCACCTGCGGTTTCCAGAATATTTCGTACTTCTCCCGCCAGTTCAAAAAATCGACGGGCATGACACCACGGCAGTTTAGAAATTAACAAAAAATCCGGCTTTCCTTTTCCATATCAGAAAGCCGGATTTTTTGATTCACTTACTTTTTTATCAGCCCTTCACGCCGCCAAGGGTAATACCTTTTACAAAGTTTTTCTGGATGAACGGATAAATGATCATGATCGGCAGAATACCAAGTGCTGCCATCGCCATACGAACCGTTCCGGATGGGATCTGGGAGAGGCCTTCGCCTGCCTGCGCCATGTTGTTGGCGTTCTGCGTCAGCGCCTGAATATTCTGCATCAGACGGTTCAGCAGGTTCTGGATACTGTAGAGATCCGTTCTCTTTGTCAGATAGATATAACCATTGTTCCAGTCGTTCCAGTAAGCGATACCGGAGAACATGGCAACCGTTGTGATAATCGGTTTGGACAGCGGAATCGCAATTTTCCACATGGTCTGGAATTCGTTTGCACCGTCAATGTAGGCAGCCTCGAGAATTTCATCCGGCACACCGGTAACGAAGTGGCTCTTCATCAGGAGGACGTTGAATGCGCTCATCATCAGAGACGGAACCAACAGTCCGAAGAATGTATCTTTCACTGAAATACGGTTGTGTAGTTGATATAGGTCGGTACAAGGCCTCCGTTGAACAGCATGGTAAAGAACACCAGAAAAGTCAGGACATTTCGTCCCGGCAGACCCTTTTTCGAAAGGCCGTAGGCCAGACAGGTTGTCAGGGCAAGGCTGCAGACAACGCCGGTTGCGGTCAGGATAAAGGACATTCCGTAGGCTTTGATTACCATGGAGCTGCTGGATGTGAATACCCACTCATAAGCGTAGGTACTCCACTTTTCCGGCAGAAAAGAGTATCCATTCTGTAACAGAGTTGCATTGTCAGTCAATGAGGAAATGAACATCAACAGAATCGGAATGATCGCGAGCAGTGTCAGAATTGTCATGACCAGATGACCGAAAAAGCTATAAATTTTATCTTCTCTTGTTTTCATACCGTTCCTCCTAGATCAGCGCGCTGTCGCGGTCAATTTTACGTACCAGCAGGTTTGCGCCAAGCACCAGAATAAATCCTACGATAGACTGGTAAACACCGGCTGCGGCAGACATCGAAACGTTGCCCATCTGAAGCAGTCCGCGGTATACGTAGGTATCAATTGTGTTTGTTGTGGAATACAGGGCTCCCTGGTTCATCGGTACCTGATAAAATAACCCAAAATCCGAATAGAAAATTCTTCCGATTGCCATCATGGTCAGCATGATGATGGTTGGACGAAGAAGCGGCAGGGTGATGTATTTGATCTGCTGCCATCTTGTCGCACCGTCGATTTTTGCTGACTCGTAGAAGGACTTGTCAAAGCCCATCAAGGTTGCCAGATAGACGATACAGTTGTAGCCGACGGACTTCCATGCACTGACGAAAACCAGGATAAACGGCCAGTATTTCGGTTCCGAATACCAGGAAACCGGATCTTTTCCCAGCGCCTTTAAAATCGTGTTGTTAATGAATCCGTTTTCTACGCTGAAGAATGCAAAAACAAGATATCCGATGATAACGGTGGAGAGGAGGTTCGGAAGAAGTATGGCGCTCTGGTAAACTTTTTTCCGTTTTCCTTCCAGCTCACTCAAGATAATAGCTACTGCGATTGCCAGTGTTGTGTTGATTACGATAAATGCCACATTGTAGAGAATGGTATTTCGTGTAATAACAAAGGCATCGCTTGTTGTAAACAGATATTCAAAGTTTTTCAGTCCTACCCATGGACTTCCGTAGATGCCTTTTCCGGCATTGTACTGTTTGAATGCAATTACAAGGCCCGGCAGAGGCATGTAATTGTTGATAAACAGATAAATGAGGCCCGGCAGCATCAGAATATAGATCGGCAGAAAACGTACAAATGTTTTCGTCTTTTCTGGCTCTTCTGACTTTTCACTCTTGCCATGTTTTCATTCTCCTTTTTTCTTATCCGCAGCCGGTCCTTGTCGTTCCGGTTTTGACAGATTTTTCTCTTCTTACAACCTGCGCCGCCCTTATTTCGGGACGGCGCAGCATTTTTGATCTTTCTTTAAACTTTTTTTGTTTGCTTCGCCATGCTGCAAGCTGTGCTGCTTTCTCGTCGATAATCTTCTGAAGTCCTGCAGCCATCATCTTGTCATTCATTTCGGCAATTCCGGTCTCCGGATCTACGAAGCCGTACTCTACGCTGGTCTGATACTCGTTGTATACATTCTGTACTGCTGTGATCTCGTTTGCCACATTTGTGCTGTCAAAGGAGAAACCGCTTGCTTTGGAAACCTTTTGCATTGGTGTTAAACTCTCTCATCTCTGTCCACAGATCCGGATCATTTCCTTCCCATACATGGGTCAGGAACTGGTTCGGCATCATCCATCCCATAGAATGATTCCATCCGGAGTTGGATGCATCTACACCGTCTGCATAAGTAGCAAGTCCGTCATCGCCAATTTTATAATGTGTTCCCTCGATGCCCCATGCCAGAAGGTTTGCGATATCGGCATTTGTGTAGCACTCATTCAGGAATTTCATGGCTGCTTCTTTATGCTGTGCAGAGATCGGAATGGTCCAAGGCATACTAGCCACAGATGTGGAACTGATATAGTCATCCAGTGTCTGGAAGATGGTCATATCGCGACCGGTCAGTGTAGTCTCCTGCGCTTTGATGCCAGGCTTTCCACCTGTGGTGTAGCTCATCAGGGTTCCGGCTTTTACCAGCTCGCCGACTGCTGTAGTATCCGTTGATGCATCGGCACTGATGTAGCCTTTCTGGTTGTAGTCGTACAGTCTTGCGCAGTAGTCTTTGTAGAAATCGCTCTCAAACAGGTTGACAACATCAAGATTCTGACCGTAGTCAAGAAGAACACCGAATACGTTTCCGCCAAGAGCATCTACATTGGAGAACTGATTCATAGAGCCTGTCCCCGGACGATATACTTCTTTGTCCGGATATGCCTCATGCAGTTTTGCATAAATATCGTTTAATTCATCCAGACTGATTTTTACGATCTCATCGTCACTGTTTTGCTTCGTAGCCAATACCATCGAGATACTCGGTTGCGATCGCTGCGCATCCACGTCCCTGTGCAATGTCTCGGTTACTTGGAAGTCCGTACAGAACTCCGCCGACACGGCAGGCATCAATATTCTGCTGTCCTACTGCATCTGCAATGTCCGGTCCGTATGTTGCAAGCAGATCATTCTCTTCCAGATCGGAGAGATATCCCTGCTGGACTCCTGTGGTGTAAGAAAATCCTACGCATGCCAGAACATCAATCTCCTCATTCGCAGAAAGTGCCAGTGTGGTGTTCTGGTTGAAGGAACCAAAATCAGTGATAGAAAGCTCGACCTCAACGCCAATCTTATCTCTTGTGATATCGTTGATGGCTTCCTGTACTTTCTCGGTATCTGCCGGAGCGCCGGTCCAGGTTGGGAAGCTTACGATGATTTTTTCTACTTCTCCGCTTCCGTTCTCTGCTGTGCTTGATGCTGTACTCTTATCTCCGGAATCTGTTTTGCCGGAATCAGAACTTCCACCGTTGCTTCCGCAGGCAGCCATGGAAAATGCCATGATTGACGCCATGAAAATCGCTGCTACTTTCTTTTTTCATTCTTTCGTCCTCGCTGTTTTATCTTTTTGTCTTGCTGCTTTATTTCGTTTTGAGTTTCGGCCGTGACTCATTTGATGATCTTATTATATCTGCTTTCCTACCTCCAAAAAAGCAACAATCCTGCGATGAATTTGCACTTTTCTGCGGTTTCTTTCCGCATTTTGTATAGTTTATGATCACTTTTCAGTTTTTTCTATGCATTCTGCTATCAGCACCCAATCTCCCGCCGCCGGTTTCTTTGGCATAATGCATGATTTCCCGCACTTCTACCTGTTTTCTGCTTTTTCTGTCTCTCCCGTTCTCGGATCAAACCAGGAAACTGCATAGATCCCGTCGCAAAGGCCTGCAATCTGTGTGCTCATTCCGTCCATCTCGCCGTAATAAATCAGTGCTCTCGTCTTATCCCGGCTGATGGTGGCAGCCGCCAGCTTTATTGGAAAACGGGCTGATGTTCTCTTCCGCTTCTGCCGGATCGTACGGCACCATCTCTTCGAAGTGATGCTCTTCATAGAAACGTTTCAGATATCCCATCTGTGCGCCTCCGGGGCCGTCAATGGCTTTCGCCCAGGTGATGCCAAATTTGTTGAATGCATTAAAATCGGGTTGATGTCACTTACCTCCCAGATATTATCCCAGATTCCTGTGCGCACCGTATGTATAGCCGCAGCCGCCGGTCTGGACTGCCATATATGCCACGCGGCGCAGCATTGCATCGGTGCAGAGCCGGGTTCCGTTTTCTTCCAGTGTGGAACAGTATTCATACAGGACTCGCCTTCGATGAATGGTTTTGTTCCGTGTTCCTTCCGATAGGCACGGTACCAGGACGGATTGATCGGGAAATCGCCGTGTCCGGCCTGGTTCAGTACAAAGTCAAACCACGGTTCATCATAATAGTAATCTGCAAACGGACGCTCATTCGTGTAATGTGCGGTCTGCAGGGTATCGTAGCCGTCCATCTCCTCCACGTATTCTGCGACCTCGCGCCAGCCCTTAATCGCACGCTCGCGCGGCTCGCCCGGGAAGTAGCCTGCCACTTCGCCTGCCAGTGTCCACACAACCGGAAGGGCGCCGTAACGCGCGATGATGTAACGCGCCAGATGTTTCTGATGCTCCACGCCCTGCTCGATCGAGCCGGACCAGGCAAAACCGAGCGCGTTGATAAAGCCGAGGTCAGCGAGATACTGCATGCGGCGGTCGAGTTCGTTCTGGTAAAATGCCACATTCGGCACATCGTCCGCGGCATCTGCCTCCCAGTAACGGCTCTTCTGCTCCCGCCAGCTGTCGCTTCGAAGGTTCGTCTGATAAACATTATAGCCCTGCTCCTTCCTGCGGTCCGCCATACCGCGGAACATGCTCATCATCTGCGGATGGTTCGACTCGTCCCAGCGCTCACCGAAAGCAAATTCCCAGTGCGTATCGCCGAGCCAGAAAAACGGTGTTCCGTCTGCATACGTCAGATATTTTCCTGATGGATGCACTTTCAGAAATCCGTGCTGATAGATAGCAAGCTTTCCTTCGTATGGAATACATTCGATCGTTCCCTGCACTCCGGAAAGTCCCGTCTCCTCCGGTGCTTCCAGCCTATAGCTCCACATTCCGGTTTCGGTCGGCGCAAAGGCAATCCGATAGGTATTTCCGCCGTCCCAGTATGCTTCTCTTCTGATCTTTCGGCCGGAAGGCCCTGTAAAAATTCCCAGGACCGAAACATCGAGGAATGGATTGTCGTATGTTCTCTCACTTTGAAACGATAAAATAATTTGTCTCCACTGTTCTGCTTTCATCCCCATTTTGTTTTCTCCTTTATCTGCACAGAGCGCGCCCGGCTTTTCTTTCGGGTACGCTCCTCAAATCTGATTTTATGGTTGTCGTTCACTTCCGGTGAACGGCAACCTTTATTCTGTTCAAAAGCCGGCTGTATCTGTTTGTTATTTTTTTATTCCAGCCCGCGTTTTTTTTGCAAGCTCCACGGCAATCTCAACCAGCTCCGCCGCATCCTCGCGGCAGACAAAGCCTTTCGTTACCTGCTCTTTTCGTGTTTTTCTCCGCCATTTCCCGGTAATGTGCCAATGTTCCGTACAGCTCTTTTATCATTTCTTTCGAAAACGCCTGCTGATAACCGAACAATCCTTCTTTTTCCGATTCCGGATCCAGGAAATTCTGTCCTTTTTCAATGTCGCTGGTATTGCTGTATCTTCCGGTTGGATAGTCAAGGAGGCAGGTACGCAGTCCACCGATCGTATTTCCAAACGCATCCTTTTTTGTTTTCTCCGTCGCTGTCAATCGCAATCCGGTCACAGTGCGCCGGAGCTGCGCCTGTCCGTACCCAGGTAAAGAGATTCCGAAATGCTGCCGCAAAAGAATCTGGGATGGATAGTCGTTTCCTTCCTCATTTTTTCCCATATAGAATGGCAGATGGTTGATCCGCACCAGATCCGGATCGTTCTGATAGTAGTCCACATAGCTATAGGAAGTGTCATGGCTTGCACCCGTCACATCATACTGGCGGAACAGGAACTCCGGATCATCGCTGTCCTGCTGGGCAATGCGCCATGCTTCCATTCTTCCGTTTTCACTCTCCGTCTGCACAGCGATAAACGGCTCGCGCGCCTTTTCCACACGTGTCAGTCTGTAATGGTACGGAGCCATGGTTTCATACTGGTTGACCGGAATACCAAGGAATGGACTCCGCCACCGGAAAGATAGCCATCAAACACACGCGCCGCGTGCTGCATCCGGGCGGTAGGCAAAGCTGTTCAGATAGCGGAAAAGATAGGATCCCGACTGTGACCAACCCGTCAAATAGACGTATTCTCTTTTATATTCCCGAATCGGATTCTGCTCCTCTTCACCTCGCAGCAGCCACGCAAGATCTGTCAGCATATCCCAGAAGAGCCCGGTCTCATAGTCGTGATTCAGATCGCCAAGGCCGCCTGTGGCCTGCAGTCGCTCCGAGAACGGCACATCCGGCGTCGGGTTGGCCCAGGAAAGACGGCCGTAACGCTTTTCATCAAACTCTACCATTTTGGCGATCGTATTCGGTTTGCTTGTGATTCCCACATAGATATCTCCGTCCCGCACAAATTTCTTCCAGCCGAGAATCCACATGCGGTCAATCTCCATAAAACTCGTTGGGTTGATGATCTCCACTACAACGTTTCCGCTGCATTTTTGCAGTGTCCTGCGGTGCACGGACGATGATGCGGTTTGTATACGGCGCATCCACAGTGCGCACACGGACGCCGCCGCGCTCGTCTGCAGTCTCATAGACATTGGCCGTTCCATACATATAATATTCCTTCTCCACATAACCGCGCTCCGACAGCTTCAGGTAACGCTCCGCACTGGCAAACGGATAGCTTTCTTTCGTTACCGGAATCTCCTCTAGTCTTGTAATCATCTCGTAAAACCTCCCTTTTACCTTGTATAATTTTATTATTTCATATCGCTTCAACGCAGAAAACAACGATTCTGCGGTTTTTTTGACACTTTTCTGCGGTTTCTTACGCAGTGAAACAGCAATGAAAAAAAGCATCTCCGTGCAACTTTATCTCTGATTTGTACTTTTTCTTTCTTGGAATGTCTGTAGTAAACTGGTATTGTCGGGCAGAAAAAAAATTCTACTATTCCAAATACCGTCTTTTCTGCCCATGCAAACAACTGTACTCTCAAGCTTTTTCTGTACCTGATTTTGTGAGATGATTTTTGTCAGTCGCAAAAGCGAGTGCAGAAAGACGCTGAGCGTACATTCCGTACCAAAGGAGGGTTTTTACAAATGAACGGAACTTATTATACCATTACCGAAGTTTTTGATTTCGGTCCGCATATTTCGAAAATAATTCTGGATTATGGCAAAAGCATGAAGGGTGCGGCCCCATCTCCGGAGCAGTTTACGGTACACGTTACCCGTACATCCACCGAGGGCGAGGATTTTGTATGGCCGAATTTTATGGGCGACAAACCAGATGACTCGATGGACGGAATCCGCCGCGTTTCGAACGTTTACGTTTCTGATAAAACCGGTGCACCGTGCGAGGACGGCACCTGCCTGACGCTGGAGCTGCCGTGTTTTATCATGGAAGGAATCGGCTCGATCATCAAATTGAATGGTAATTTTAATGTATTTGTCAATGTCGCTTACGATGTGACACAAGTCTCTGAAATTGCAACAGACGATGGTGCCATTTCTCCGCAGACGTTCGACGTAGACGGCGGAAACCGCGTCATCTACGGTGAATGGCTCAAAGAAGACCGCTACGAGGATCCGCAGATTCCGCTCTCCTACGTTTACTACGAGCCGGAAATGGATGCGGATGAAAAAATCCCGCTGATCATCTGGCTGCACGGCGCAGGTGAGGGCGGACAGGAGCCGCCGATTGCAGCAATCGGAAATAAAGTTGTAAACCTGATTTCCCCAAAGGTTCAGAAAATTTTCGGCGGCAAGACCTACCTGCTCGCTCCACAGGCTCCAACCATGTGGATGGATGACGGAACCGGCGAATATACCAAAGACGGTTCTTCCAAATATACCGAAGTTCTCGATGCCCTGATCGGTGCTTTCGTGGATGCCCATCCGCAGATTGACCGCTCCCGCATCTACATCGGCGGCTGCTCTAACGGTGGCTTTATGACCATGAAACAGATCATTTTCAACCCGTCCCGCTACGCTACCGCATATCCGGTCTGCGAGGCTCTGGCGGATGCATTTATCTCCGATGAAGATATTCTGAAGCTCAAAGATCTGCCGATCTGGTTTACACACGCAAAAACCGACCCCGTTGTCGTTCCGGATGATTTTGTCGTTCCGACCTATGAGCGTCTGGCAAAGGTCAACCCGAATGCACACTTCACCTACTGGGACAAGGTACTCGATCACACCGGAACACAGAAAAATGCAGATGGCACCCCATTCGAATACATCGGCCACTGGTCCTGGATCCCGATGCTGAACGATGAATGTGTTCTTGATTATGACGGCAAACCGGTTATGACAGACGGAAAAGAGACTCCGATTCTGGAGTGGATGGCTGCACAGAAAAAAGCGTAATTTTATAAAACTGTATAGCACACTTCAATGAAGTTTCCTGTAAAGTCAAAAAAAAAATGGTGCGGAGACGCCTCCAAAGAGGTTGTCTCCACACCATTTTTCTGTTTTCATCGGCCTTATCAGATCTGCCGCTTTCCACCAGCGGCATAGCCGTCGGTTCTCGGAATCCATTTTAGAAACTCCTCGACTGCCAGATTCCAGAATCTCCACTCATGGGTGTATCCCGGTACGGATACCCAGGTGACATCCACTCCATTTTCCTTCAGATAATCCTTAAACTCTGTATTAATCTCATACAGCATATCCTCTTCGCCGCAGGTCACATACAGTGGCGGAATCTTTTTCCGTCCGCAATAGCTTTTTTCACCAGCCATTTCACATCGAGAGGACCGTCAATCAGACCTTCCACTTTTTCCGGATCGCCCGCCGGCATGACTGCGCCGGAGAAGGAACCAATCGCTGCAAACCGTTCCGGATTGGAAAGGCCGTGCAGCAGTGCGCCGTAACCACCCATCGATAATCCTGCGATATAGCTGTGCTCCGGCTCCGCGGAAATCGGGAAGTAATGGTCACAAATTCCGGAACTTCTTTTGCTACGAAATCGAAAAACGGTTCGCCGTCCAGAGAATCATGATAGAATTTGTTTTCCCCCGAAATCATTACAACTGCCATGTTTCTCTCTTCTGCAAACAGTTCCACATTCGTATAACCGGTCCACTGTGCGTGGTTGTTTCCCATACCATGCAGTAAGTACAGCACCGGATATTTTTCTTTCACCTCATGTGTCGGCGGCACCGGGTTCTCCTTTCCCGGCATTGGAAGCTGCATTGCTTCCGGAATCGTCACGCTCGGAAGAACGACCGTGATATCCACGGTTCTTTTTAACGCATAAGAAATAAAGTTACATACAAGTTTTGCCATTTCTCCATTTTTCTCCTGTCTTTAGAATTTTTATTGACCTTTTGCGGCCCCATGCATTCAGTATAAACCTTTTGTTCTGATATTCCAATAGACACGAATTAAAAAGGAACCGGTTATCTTTCTCCTGCTTCTTTCTGCTCTTCCGCCGCCATCTGCCGCTTCCGCCGTGTCACAAGGCCGCCGATCCGCCCCTCTCTTTTGCAGTGAGCGACCGCCAGCCATCGTTCAGCACGCGGTCTAAAAGCCCCAGCTCGCCTGCGATTTCGTATATCATCTTTTCTTCCTCCGTCATATGTCCCAGATCAATTTTCTTCTGCTTTGCCATTTTGTTCTGCACTCCTTTTCTCCGCATTTTTGCTTTATTCAGAGTGTGAACATTTTTTCCGGCCTTATACCTCCTGTTTAGGAAACTTTTCTGACGATGTGTCTGCGAAACCGACCACCGCAGCTTTCCCGAAAGCGTATTTGAAAAAACCTCGCTTTTTGAAACACGGTTCGGTTTCCCATTCCGTTTTTCAAAAAGCGAGGTCCTTTTCTTTTTATTTCTATTCTATGTTCCTATCTCCTCACTCCGGCGTCTCTCCGAGCCCGCTTTTAATTGCGGCAACGGCCGCCTGAAGTGCTTCCTCTTCATCCTCCCCGCTGCTGCAGATCTCAATAGTGTCTCCCTGCCTGATTCCTGCGGCGACGATACTCAAAATACTCTTTAAATTAACCGTTCCCTGCATCCCGTTGTTTTCATAGGTAAACGACATGGCAGATTTTGTACCGGCTTACACTGTTTGACAAATTTACCGCATTTAAAAAGATGCAGACCTGACGGATTGACAATCGTTACTTTTTTTCACTTACCATCTTACGTTCCACCTGTCTTTCCTTTGTAATCCGCTCATTTTTCCTTGAAAAATGGCTACTTACTCATTTTTGCCGTGTCCCGAGTTCAAAAATCCTCCTGCATCGGTTTTTTGACCTTTTGACACTGATATTTTCATGATAGCACAGTTTTGTTAATACAGTTTGAACATTCTGTTAGATACTCCTCAATTCTTTCCTCTTACTCAGCTGACTGAAGAACAGGTAATAAATAAAGTACGCAATCGTTGTGATCACCCACGACAGCGGATAGCAGAAGGCCGCTCCTTTTTAAGGAGTGGAAATGCGGCAAAACCGCCGTCATCCACACGATACGTACTCCGCAGATTCCTATTCCGGTGATAAACATCGGAATCCATGCATCTCCGACACCACGGAGTGCACCGGAAAGGATTTCGATGGAAATATAGGTGAAGAAGGTCGGCACCAGGAAATGGATCAGTCCGTGACAGATTTCACGCACCGCCGTATCTGTGGTAAACAGAGAAATCAGTGTATCACCGATAAACCACATAAACACAACCATCAGACCCGTCATCAGGAATGCCATGATCATGCTGGTGCGCACACCGCGGTGTACACGATCCATCTTTTTTCGCACCGTAGTTCTGACCGACAAATGTTGTCGCCGCAATACCGAGCGCATTGATCATCATCCAGAAAAGACCGTCCACCTTTCCGTAAGCCGCCCACGCAGCCACATTGTTGGTTCCCAGCGAGTTGACAGCAGACTGAATAATCACGTTCGATACCGAGTACAGAATTGACTGTACGCCTGCCGGAAAAACCAATGCGGACAATTCGTTTGAGCATAATCCAGTCAATGCTGATTTTCCGCAGATGAAGCCGGTAAATGTCTCTGGTCCGCATCAGAGAGCCCATAACAAGAACCGCACTGATGATCTGCGACAGAATGGTCGCAAGCGCCGCGCCCATAACACCCATCTGCAAACCGACAACAAATAAAAAGTCAAGCGCGATATTGGTCATACAGCAGATGATCAGATACAGCAGCGGACGTTTCGAATCGCCGACCGCACGCAGAATACCGGAACCCATGTTGTAAATCAGGTTTCCGATGGTTCCAAGAAAATAAACACGCATATAAATCAGCGCATGATTTACAACATCATCCGGCGTGTTCATCAGATCGAGCATCCATCTCGAACAGCCAATGCCGACTACTGTCAGCACAATACCTCCGAGAATGGAAAAGGCAATGGAAGTGTGCACTGCCCACTGCACCTTGTCCTCTTTATTGGCTCCGTAATGCTGTGAAATAACAACCGTCGCACCACTCGAAAGGCCGACGAAAAATCCGACCAGCAGATTGATCAGCGTACCTGTCGTTCCGCCGACCGCCGCAAGTGCCTGTTTTCCGAGAAAGTGTCCGACAATCATGGCATCTGCCGTGTTGTAGAGCTGTTGGAAAAACGTTCCGAACAGAATCGGCAGGAAAAAGATCAGAATCTGCTGCCAGATAACACCTTCCGTAATCTGATTTACCTTTTTACTACTTCTTTCTTCTCTTTGTTCATACCTAAATACCTTCTAAAACTGTCGCCGGATCTCATGGCTGATTCCGACGGCAGTCCCCTTTAAAATTTTCTTCTGCTCCTCTGCAGATACTCTTCTGTTTTATATTTTCAGCTGCTTTCCCTGCTGTTATTTGCAATCCGCTTCGCTACTTTTTTCGGTTAAGTAATCTTTCAAAAAAATCAAACAGCGTCTGCATTTCTTCCCGCGTGCCAATCGTAATACGCAAATAATTGTCAATGCGGGGTTTCTCAAAATACCGCACATAAATATGGCGTTCCCGGAGTGCCTGAAAAATCTTCCCGGCCGGTACGCTTTTTGTGCGTTGCGAAAATAAAGTTCGATTTCGAATCTTCGAAAGAAAATCCCAGCTTTTTCAGCTCCTCCTTCGACCACTCTCTCGTTTCCATCACTTTTTCACCGTCTTGCGGAAATATTCCACATCGCGGATCGCTGCGGCTCCGGCTGCGATCGTGGTCTGATTCATGGTATACGAATTGAAAGAATATTTCACATCATTCAGATACGAAATCATCTTCTCATTTCCGATTGCATAGCCGATGCGCATGCCGGCAAGCGAACGGGATTTTGATGTTGTCTGCACAACCCGCAGATTTTCATATTTTTCCAGCAGCGGCTGCGCAGTGGCTGCCCCGAAATCCACATATGCCTCATCCACAATTACAACCACATCCGGGTTGTGCTGTAATATCGATTCGATCGCAGAAAGTGAAAGCTCCACACCCGTCGGTGCATTCGGGTTCGGGAACACGATTCCGCCATTTGGATGATTCTCTGCAAAATACTGCTCCGGCACAATGCAGAAATTTTCATCGAGCGGGATCTGCTCGTACGGAATGCGGAATTCCTCCGCCCAGACATCGTAGAAGGAATACGTAATGTCCGGGAAAAGAATCGGTTTATCAGAGTTAAAATACGTCATAAAAGCCATTGCCAGAACGTCATCCGAACCGACGCCGACAAAAACCTGTTTCGGACTTACATGGTAGACATCCGCGATCGCCTGCACCAGTTCTGCCGCGGTCGGATCCGGATAGAGACGGAGAGTATCCTCTTCTGCTACCCGTTTGATCGCCTCTGCGGCTTTTGGTGACGGCGGATACGGATTCTCATTCGTATTCAGCTTGATCATGTCAGCCTCATGCGGCTGCTCGCCCGGTACATACGGCACAACTTTTCTTACATTCTTTTTCCCAGTTACTCATAAGTTCCTTCCTTTCTGCCTGTGGTCAGGAAATGCACCCTGACTTTATTCCGTCTTTCTGTTTTTTTGGAAAACCCTGTGAATCGTAACCATTTTTTCTTTTCCTTCTGCTCCCGGCAGTTTCCCCGCCAATGCGAAGTACCTTTTCTTCCCGGTGAACCGCTTTATCCTCTCTTCTTCCAGGTAGACGGATAGAAAAGAATCAGCATCGGAAACAGTTCCAGACGGCCTGCCAGCATATCAAAAATCAGAATCAGCTTGGAAACCGGACCGTATCCAAAGAAGTTACTGGTCGGTCCTACCAGGTCAAGACCCGGTCCGATGTTGTTCAGTGTTGCGGCAACTGCCGTGAAGTTTGTCTCGAAGGAAAAGCCATCTATACTGATGATCAGCATGGAAAAGCTGTAGATCACAAGATAAACAATCAAAAATACGTTGATCGCCCGCAGAACCTCATGCTCTACCGGGTGATCGTCGAAACGGATGCGTTTGATACTGCGCGGATGTACGATCGAACCAAGCTCTTTTTTCACGGTTTTTAAGAGGATCAGGATTCGCGAAACCTTGATTCCGCCTCCCGTTGAACCGGCACAGGCTTCGATGAACATCAGCATCACCAGAATACATTTTGACAGCTCCGGCCAGAGGTCAAAGTCCGTCGTGGAATAACCCGTTGTCGTGATAATCGATCCGACCTGGAAAAAGGCAGTCCGCACCGTTCACCGATGGAATGGTACATCGGATAGGTATTCCAGGAAATCACGCCTCCTGCCAGAAGGATAATCAGGAAATACGCTCTTACCTCCTGGGACGAAATGGCGGCCTTTCCCTTTTTGCAAAGCATCAGATAATAAAAGTTAAAATTCACACCGAACGCAATCATGGCGATTGTCAGAATCCACTGCTGCAGTGGTGTGTACACTGCACAACCGCTGTTCAACACGGCAAAGCATCCTGTTCCGGCAGCTCCCATGGCGAGTGTGACAGAATCAAATGTCTTCATGCCGGAAAGCAGCAGGGCAGCAATGGTAAAAAGTGTCATGCCAAGATAAATCTGATACAGAATTTTAGCAGTTCCGCGCACTCTCGGAACAAATTTGGAAACGGTCGGTCCCGGGCTCTCTGCCTTCATCAGGTTCATGACGGAACCGCCCTTCATCGGAAGCAATGCAAGAATGAACACAAGAACGCCCATACCGCCAATCCAGTGGGAAAAAGCTTCTCCAGAACAGGCTGGCGTGTGAAAGGGCTTCCACATCACTCAAAATGCTGGCTCCTGTCGTTGTGAAACCGGAAACGATCTCAAACAGCGCATTGATATAAAACGGAATTTCCCCGTAATTACAAACGGCACCGCTCCGAAAACACCAAGGACAACCCAGCTTAACGAAACGCAGACAAATCCGTCGCGGGAATAGATTTCCATATTGGACGGTTTTCTGAAGCAGAGAATCAGACCGGCTGCAATGCAGAGCAGTCCCCAGATAAGATACGCAAAGCCTGCCTTTTCCTGATACATGGCTCCGACCAGCGCCGGAAACAGCATCAGCATACCTTCCACTTTCAGCACCCAGCTGATGACAAAACGAATCATTTTATAGTTCATAATCCGCTTCCCCGTTACTCTGCCAGAATCTCATGGATATCCTGAAGACCGGTTTCCGTTGTTACGATAATGACGGAATCTCCTGCCTCAAAGGAATCCTGTCCACCCGGAATGATGACCTTTCCTGTCTGTTAATCGCTGCTACCAGAAGGTTTGGCCGTGTTTTCATATCCTGCAGACGGATGCCGATCATACGGCAATTCTGGTTCACGATAAACTCAAGAGCCTCCACACGGTCTTCCATCAGCTTGTACAGCGTCTCAACGTTGCTTCCGATGGAGTTTTTCATTGCCCGGACATACTGCAGAATGTACTCTGCGGTGATGTGTTTCGGGTAGATCAGGCTGTCCAGGTTCAGGCTGTGGATAACATCATTAAATTCCAGATGGTTGATTTTCGTTACAACCTTTGAGGATACCTTCTCTTTCGCATACAGCGACAGAATGATGTTTTCCTCATCCATATCGGTGCAGGCCACAAAGGAATCCATATTCTGGATGCGCTCCTCTTTTAAGAGCTCCTGGTCACTTCCGTCACCGTAAATAACGGTTGCATCCGGCAGTGCTTCGCTTAAAACCTCACAGCGATCCTTATTTTTCTCGATAATCTTGACATCGACGTTCATATTTGCCAGTGATTTTGCGAGATAATACGTAATTTCACCGCCGCCGACGATCATCGTATTGTGTACCTTGTTTGTATGAACACCAATTTTCTTAAACAGGCTCTCTGCGTTCTGCGGTGTGGTAATGATGGAAAGGCTGTCTTTGCCTGGATCACAAAATTTCCATCCGGTATGTAAACCTCGCCATTTCGCTCAACAGCACAGACCAGCAGACTGTACTGAAGCGCTCCGGCCAGCTCACGCAGCGACATATGGACAATTTTCGATGTTTCCGGCACTTTAAAGCGCAGCATTTCGATTCTTCCGCGGGAAAAGCTGTCGATCTCAATCGCAGATGGGAACCGCAGCAGTCTTGCCATTTCCATGGCGGCCGCGTGCTCCGGGTTGATGATCATGGACAGACCCAGCTTTTACGGATAAATTCTCTCTCCCCGATACATCGGGTTTCGGACTCTGGCGATGGTGTGACAGTCTGCCGCCTGTTTGGCGATGACACAGCAAAGCAGGTTCATTTCATCACTTTTGGTTACGGCAATCATCAGATCCGCATGCTCAATATCCGCCTCCTGAAGCACCTGATAGCTTGCTCCGTTTCCTACAATTCCCATAACGTCGTAGGTGTTGGAGACGTTGCGGACGACAATACTGTCTGTGTCAATGACCGTCACAAGGTTGTCCTCGCGGCTCAGCTGGGCGGTCAGTGCGGTTCCGACTTTTCCGCAGCCCACAATGATAATTTTCATGTTCTCTCCCTTCAATGCAAAAGCATTTTGCGTAAAATAGTAAAGACCCGCCAGGCGGCATCGTAAAACCATTTTTCGATGCACTCCAAAAAGCAGATCTGTACCCCTATTGTACGATGGCGATTATATCATATTTCCCGGAAAAGCGGAATAGATTTTAACAACATTTTGGACGGAGTTTTTTGTAATGATTGATCAAAAAGGGGAAAACCTGTTGAACCTTGCGCTGGCCGCAACGGAAGTCGAACGGCGGCGTGTGCCGGAGCTTTCGGCAGGTTATAACTCTTACAGCAAAACATGGGAAGTAATTGTACAGTATCAGGGAGACCTGGCTTTTTCTGGAGGGGCAGGGGGTACGTGTAACGCTTCTGCTGTTTTCGTATGCCATTCTTCTGGTACCGGAGTCTCTGATGGATTACGTGACGGGACTGCCGCAGATTACGTATCTGGAAAAACCAAAACCTTTGTTTTTCGCGGATGCGTTTATGCGGAGCATATCCTGTATTACACCTGTGCAGGAGGGGATTTCAGGTCTGTCTGGGGAATGGGGTGCTGCTTGCATGCATTGATTCAGGCGTGGACTATGCGCATCCTGATTTCTGCGCACCGGACGGGACAAGCCGAATTGCAATTTTATGGGATCAGACGATTCCGGGAAATCCACCGACGGGGTATGCACTCGGATCGGTGTATACACGGCGGCAGATCAATGAGGCACTTGCATCTTCTACGCCGGAAGAACGGTTTGCCCTCGTGCCGTCCCGCGATGTGACGGGGCATGGGACAGCGGTGCTCGGAATCGCAGCGGAAATGGGAGATCCTCGGCAGATGCGGCCATGCGGGGCGTGGCACCGGAAGCAACACTCGTGGTCATAAAGCTTGGGAATCCTGATCCGGCGGATCTGCCGCGGACATCGCAATTGCTGCAGGCGGTGGATTTCTGCGTAAGATATGCACTTCTGGTGGAGCGGCCGCTGTGATTAATTTGAGCTTCGGGAATAATTACGGTTCGCACAGCGGGGATTCCTTTACTTGAAACGTATTTGAATGCAGTGTCAAATTTAGGGCAGAACGTGATCTGTATCGGGGCAGGAAATGAAGGGGATACCGGGCGCCATTATGCCGGGAACCTAAAGTCGGATCGCAAGTCGTCCGGTCAGACGCAAACAGTCCGTGCGACATCTGATCCGGCTGCGACGTCTGCGGTCTCGGCAACGGCTGACCGCGCTGTCTCCGTCGAATTTCAGGTCGGTGCTTATGAATCCTCGTTCAGTCTCCAGATCTGGAAGGTTTATGGGGATGAAATCTCGATCGAACTGATTTCCCCGGCGGCATCCGCTCCGGCACGCTCTCTCCTGTCCTCGGCACGGCGCGTCTGACGCTTGGTCCGACAGAACTTCTCCTGTTTTATGGCATGCCATCCCCCTACAGCCAGGCGCAGGAAATTTACCTGACCTTTCAGGGCGCAGGAAACCATCTGTCCGTCGAAAACGGCATCTGGACCTTGCGTCTCACCCCCGGCCGCCTGATCTCCGGTTCCTTTGACCTCTGGCTTCCCGGCGGAAACGCCGTCGGTTCACAGACACGCTTCTTCTCCCCCGCTGCCGACACCACACTCACCGTCCCTTCCACCGCCCGCTCCGCTATCACGGTCGGTGCCTATGATCCCGCCTCTCCTCCTATGCCAGCTTCTCCGGCCGCGGCTATACCCGTATTCTCCACGAAATTAAACCTGATCTCGCCGCCCCGGGTGTCAATATCCCAGCTCCCCGTTCCGGCGGCGGCTATGCTTCCTTCACCGGCACCTCGTTTGCCACGCCTTTTTGTATCGGGAAGCGCCGCTCTTATGATGGAATGGGGTATTCTGCGCGGAAATGACCCGTTTTTATATGGTGAAAAGCTGAAAGCTTATCTCATCGCAGGCGCAAAACCCATCGCATCCGAGAGCGAATACCCGAACAGGCGGGTGGGATGGGGACGACTTTGTTTAGAAAGTAGCCTGCCAGATTAAAGTTATTGAAGGATTCGATAGAAGAAATAAAAGCGCAATGTAAAGAGTTAAACGACAAATGAGACATATTTTTTATCTCTGTACTATCTTGTACTTTGCTACGAAAATAAAACTCGTAGCAAGGTACTTATAGTGTTCATTTGTCTGGCAACTCTTTTTTTATTTAACTGTTAATAACTTGCTGTTTAAAATTTTTTTGAATGCAAAGAGAATCACTTACCCAAAAGATATTCTTCCAACATTTCCTTTACTTTTTTCTCAATTTCGTCTATGATCTCTTCACACCTTGTCTTTTTCATCCCTGCACCAGTTCCTACCGCCAGTAACTCTTTTCTGCCTGGTTTCTTCCATTTCCATCTACTGACGTAGTATGTTCGCCATAATACGTATTACTGTAAGAATAAGATCATATGCCGGACTTAAATGCCATTTATCTTCGTCTGCTTCGTACAAATACGTGAAGTTCTTCGAATGATCATCTCTGTTATGTGCAAAAACATTGAAACACATTCGGCGGAACATATTTTCAACATCTTCATCGCAATTGCGTGTCATGATTTTTGTCAGTTTCATTAATCCATGATAGTCCAGACTTGGCTGCTCAAAATCCAATTCAGAATTGCAGCTGTCGTCAACATGTGCACTTTCTTTTTCCCTTTCAAACAGTTTCTCCTGTCAAACCTTTTTAGTTCCAAAATATCCTTTACATTTTTCTGATGGAAACAATCTCGTTTCACTCATCATAATTCCGCAGGCCTTGGCACAGCAGGAATAGTCATATTCCATTTTTCCTGCATCTTTTCCGTCCACATGCGCTGGAAATTTGATAATCCATTCTTCATTATCAATGGGTGTCATGATTTTAGGTCTTGCTCCGCCGATGGTACCTCCCAGCAGATACAATTCGTCCAGTTTATCCGAATACTCTGTATTCAGTATCTTTTGACACTCTTCCGCCAGTTTGTCCAGATCTGCACTGCTCTGCTCCTCTGGAAAATTCTTTTCCGGGTGATATGTCAACGCTCCCATCCCCGATGTGCCCACAATCGCCAGACGATCCAGTACGGTCAGTTCATCCGGATTTTGTTTATGTGCCCGTAACAGGCGATCCAACAGTAATCTGCCCCAATGATCTGGAAGACTGTCCGCAAAAACCCCAAATAATCCTTCAAAATGATCCTTAACTGGAACAAATACCTGTTTTTGCAAAGGCAATGAAAATGGGTTGATCGAAAATCCGGTTTCCAGCCATTCATCACTGTACTGAAATGCCACTTTGTGGTCTGCCGTCATAGCTAATGTTCCCACCGTTTGATCCTCATAACACACCTGCAGTACTTTATCTTGTTTCATTGATAACCTCCTGAATATCTTTTATACGGTACCTGCGTGAAAATATTTCTGAGCTCATCTGCAAGATCCAGTGCGATTGCAATTTTCGTTAAAGATAACAGGGAAATTTGTCCTGTCGTTTCGAATCTTTTGATTGAGCCGTAACTCACTCCGCTTATAGATGCTAATTTTTCCTGCGTAATTGAACGTCTCTTTCTGATTTTTCTCACTCGCTGCGCAAGTTTTTGATCCAGTTCTTCCGGAGTTTCCCATATAAATTGTTCCATTTTTTTCCCCTTCTTGTTACAGATTATATGTTATCTAAAATATCCTGTTTTTATTCAAAACAGATTATATATTATCTATTCTATTTTACCACTCACGTGCAGAAAGCACAATGATTTCCTGCCCTGTTTCCATAAAAAACTCCACCCCGTTTTTGTAACTGCAGATAAATTTTGCATCTCCTTTACTCTATAGGGATAATTTGCGCTTTTTGACTATCCGGTAGGATTTGTTTCAGAGTAAGTAAAAAAGCCTCTGCCGGGCAAAAATTTTGCTTCCCGGCAGAGGCTTTGCTGGTCAAACGGATATTCATGCAAGCATGATTCGCGATTTTTTCTTCCATTTCGCATGGCTTGGAATCGTTACAAATACTGGCTGAATTCCACTTTTTTCTTTATTTGGTCCTTCGATCGTGAAGAAACGGACGCCATTTTCCCAGAACGGAAGGAAATGTACTTCATCCTGCGTCGTATTCAGACCGGCCCCGGTAATCATTTCGTGAACCTTTTCGAATATCCCGTCAATCGTTCGATTGGGAGATTTTATCCGAATCAAGGGCGGCGTAGCGGGCTACGGCAACCGTCATCTCATGTTGGTCGGAGGGTAAAATATACCGCAAAGTGGGGCCGGAAATAGAGCTTGCAAATTTTCGTGAAATTCGATTTTTCCGAATAAGGGCGGCGTACACTACGCAACCGAATGAGGGTAAAATATACCGCAAAAGTGGGGCACCTTTTTTTTCCCACACAAAGGCTTGCAACGGCGTTTCCAAAACGGGCAAACGCTGCCAGTTCTTCCTGCGGCTGTAAAGATATGCTCCATTCCACCAAGTGTCACTACAACTATTTTTACACTCTGATGATATAATATTTCCGCTGTTTTGCAACATTTTGCTCTCTCCCTGCCCGTTCGCTGCCGTTTTGCTGTTTCTTTTTTTCACAGACCCGTCCGGGCGCATGGTACACAAGAACAATTTTGTGCTCGCCTGATGGGATTTTTGCGCCGAGAAATGCCGTGTTTGCGCGGAACAGCATTGTTTCTTTCCCATCCACTTTCAGCACAAAATTTTCATCGTATGGAATGCTGGTGATGAGGTATCCGTCTCTTTCCGCGGAAACCACACCTGTGATGCCGTCGCCGCCGTATGTTGCTGTTGTTCCGCCAATCAGGGTAACCGCCTGACTGTACAGCTGCTCCGTTTTTCCAACGGCTGTGCCATACCAGTCCATGTCTCAAAATTTTTCAGGATATAATGGCCTTTTCCCATCCGAATGAATGCGGTTCCATCTTCTTTCATCGTTACAAGATAGTTAAACTGTGTATTCCCATTGGCATACGTATGGTTGATGCCGGTCTCCCTCTGCGGCACCCGGCAGCGTTGCTGAGACGGTCACGGATTTTTCGTCTCAATCTCATATCCGTCCGCTGTCTTCTGAATGCGCAGATCTTCCCTGATCGGTCTCTGGAATTTCAAGGTTTACTTTCTGAAAACAACTGTGAAACAGGGGTCCTACAGAACCATTCTTTGTATCTGAATCTGCAGCGGCTCTGAAATTATCCACAGATTCCGTCGATTTTTTCCTGATCCGGGATTGCCGCTGTTGTCTTCCGCATTTCCTGATCCGGGATCACGGCTGCCGTCTCCAGTATTTCCTGGTTCTGCGGATAAGGTAACGATTTGTATTCCGTCTCGGAAACCACCTGGTCTGTCACGTAGGCAACCGGCGCCGCGGATATGGCACGATAAACCTGAAAGTCCCCGTAATCCCGGTACAATTCATACCCTTCCGGCCGTGTTTTTGCCAGAATATATTTCACGCCCATGAACTGCCAGAACAGCGGATCATCGAAACCGTCTGCATCATGCGGTTGCGGAAGGCTTCATTAATCCCATACGTCTCGTCCCGGAATTTCTTATATTCTGCATTGTATGCCGAGGAATAAATCGTCGAAACATTCTGCCCGACATCCCATATCCGGTTGACGTTCGCAAGGTTCTGTCCGCCGTCTCCATACTGCTCCATACGGTACCAGCCGGGATCCTCCGCGCGGGATCTCACGGATTGCCGCTGCAATCTTGCTGTCCGTCAGAGCTTCCCGCCCGTCTTGCGCGGGATCATCACATGCTTTTCCTGATTGATTGCTTTTCCGGCAAATGCAAGAATCACAGCACTAAAGACGAGCGGTAGAAACGGAAGCTCTCTGCCCCGCAGCTGTTTTTTGCCGGAAACCACCGCCATGCCAGATAGCACGCAGTCACACAAATCACATCCAGTATGCCGAGATGCCAGTATGGTTCAAAGTATGTCTC